>WLWF01000552.1_pt1 | contig 35287 bp, 15 predicted proteins | sample 6718331 | NCBI WGS metagenome assembly WLWF01 (sample SAMN12718692, study PRJNA515312) | sponge metagenome | isolation source: marine sponge | host: Mycale hentscheli | place: New Zealand: South Island, Marlborough, Capsize Point | collected 2003-05-01 | reverse complement strand
ACAAAGAGAGGTAGTTATAGCTAAGCTATTAAGGCTTAGATGGTTGTATTATTTTCTGGTTCCAAGTAATCAGTATAACCTTCTTCTCTAGCAATCAACCTTCCATTCTCATAAGTGAATTCCCAATCACCAACATAAGTGGAAGCAACAACTATTCTTAGATTATCTTGTCTTACACAATTATCAAACACAACAGGTTTAGTGACCCATACTCCACCTTCCATTCGACCATAATCAGTTCTGATGTGATCTCTTTGTTCATATACTGATCTTGCTTGATTTGGATTATCTGTATCAACTGGTTTGCAGTCTTTATCATGTCTCTTCCACAATAGTCTGGAGTCTGGTTCTACCCATTTACTACAAGAAAGAGGAGACTCGAAGGAGGATATGGTATCACCCATAGGGTTAGAACACTCAACACCTTTCAGTTCCCCACCAACCAGTTCAGGAGTGTAAGTACATCTCTTGTAATCCTCATGTGCTGTTGCAGCTTCTGTGACCCACTTACCATTGGAGTCATATTCACCTAGTGTAGAACGGACATAACCACTAGTTACATTATAGAAGTCATTATCAAATACATCTGTATCCAGGACACCAAGATCAGTGATAGGAATACTATCACCACCCATATAATCTGAGTTTACAATAGGTTTACCATTGACGGTGAGAGTGATCCCTGCCATATCATTGACATAGACGCGTCTGTAACAATTGTTGTTAGGTAAGTCCATTTATTTCTTGATGATCCAGTTGATAGTATATGAATCAGGTCTTGTATGTGAATCAAATTGACTATCATAAATTGTGGAAGATGCAGGATCTGTGAGTACATTTTTGGCTGCATTGGCATTGGAAGCATTAGTATTAGTATTATATTTTAGTGAGTGACTGTGATTACTTATGGATTGATTGGTGGCAAGATCATGAGTTGAATCACCACCATTATCATCAGTAGGACTCAGTCCATTCCTACCAGAATTACCATATTTTCTGACAGATAATGTATGTTTGTGTGAACCACCACTCCAAGCAACTTTGACATAGTTTGAAGCGTCATAGCCGTTCCCATCCTGGTTTGCCCTATTCATAATTCGGGCGATTTGGTAATCATTGATGTAGTGACTATGATTACCAGCAGTGAGATACTGTGCTCCGTCAGAGTTCTTCTTTGCTTTCTTTGGAATTGCTGTACTAGAAGCAATCGGGTTACCAAGAGCATTGCCAACTGAACCACCTCGTTGTACCAACCACCTACCACTCAGGTCAGGAATATGACTACCAACCAGAGCATATAGTGCAGGGTCTTCGGCACTATTGATAGTCCTACCATTACAGATATACCATCCTGTAGGATCTTGTGAACCAACATAGGCATTGATCATACCTGGTGGAGAAGCAATCTCTGTCAGGCCATTGATCTGATCCTGTAGAACCTCATCACCATCATCTACATATTTCTTGGGGATTGCATTATTATCATCAACTGTTGACCCTGGTACAGTGTCTGGATAAGGAACATCTTCAATCTTTACATCACCACTATAGGATGGGTCAAGTTTGAGTGTCCTGTATAAGTATGACTTACTATCATTTGGACCTTGGAAAGGTCCACCAATGGTTAAGAATAGTTGTTCTGGATTGTTATCAACATGTGCAGTGAATACAAGTTGTTCACCAAAAGTGGCATTCAATGATCCTTCTGTGGTGAAATCAATTTTTCCTTCAACTTGTGTACCTGGTTCTGTTCCCATAAGAGGAATGTAACCACTTGCTACTGAGTCAACATATCCTTTGTTGACCATATCTGTGTCAATAAGAATGTCGCCATCATACTCTGCATGGTCACCTTCCCAAGTAATGAGTTCTTTGTTGGCTCTAATGGTACCACCAGAACCTGTCCATTGAATGATATATTTTTCAGGGTTGCCACCCAATAAACCACCACCCTCATCATTCCACTCCACTCTCTTGTAAGAGTCATCATCAGTGATACTAGGATCAGAGTCAGAAACTACTAAGTGTCTGAGGTATCCCTTACCAGCTGCAGTGACACTGTTCTTTGCTAGTGGGTCATCCAGAACACTTTCTTTAAATACAAGTTCAGAATGTTCTGTAAGTCTTGTCTTCTTATCAAACTGGAAGTAATATGGTGTGACATTACTATCTGTATGTGACACTGCATTCAGTGTCATTGTTCTATCAGTACTACTGGCAGTATTCCTGAACATGATACTTGCAAAAGTACCAGTATTTCTATAACCTTCAAGAATAAAGGTGGGATTATTTTCTACACCCAAGTCAGTGTCCTTTGGAACCACAATAGACAGGTTCCCATACATGATGTCACCATCAATTCTCACATACTTATGTTCCTCATAGATATAATTCTCAACACTATATCTTAGGTCTTTACCCAAGAAATGAAAGTGCTTCAGATCATACTTCAGGTTAGGATAATCAGTTTCATCATATGAAGGATCATGTACATCAAAGGTGCCCTCCTTCTGGAGGATCATGATATCAGTATCTAGAATTTGGGTCGCCATATTCCTAGTTTTTAGTTATTTATGTCTCGTCGTCACCATCTGATGCAGGTGTTGTATCTCCTGCTCCAGGTGTTGTATCCTCTGGTGGGGGATACCCATCAAGGAGATCCTCTTTGGGTACCTCCAAAGGAGGAACATAGTCTCCCAAATTATCCACACCTCTTTCTCCAGTGGTCCAATCAATTCCATCCCAGAAATGTATCTTTTTCAATCCTTTCTTAAGATCTTCTAGTGAGGTAGGTTCCCCCAATATACATTGTGTTCTTGGTTCATCTCTTGGTGCATGGAATGGAACAGGTGTAACTCTTGAAAACATCATTGTGTGTGACTTAGATGCACCTGCTTTTTTATCATGGTGTAGTTGTATACTGAACCCACAGAAAAATAAGTGTTCAATTCCAGGTTCATTTGACCACATCATAAGACCCTTCTCTGCACCATTCTTTATCACCGGTCTCATCTCCTGTAACCATTGACTGGTCTTAATCGAAGTTTGATCCCACTCAGCAAAAACATTATAATCAGGATATAATTCATGACCGGCTTGACCTTCAGCTGCGTGAAAATTTCTAAAATTTCTACCAGCAGTTCCCTGACTACTCCATTGTTTAACTGCGTTGTCACCATAGGGTCTCATCTCATAGATGTAATAGAAACCATCAAGATCTCTCCACAATCCCCAAGCGCGGTTGATCATCAAGTGATCACCCCAGTCTTCTCCACCTTCATATCCACGAATATTGCTATAAAGTTTTGCATTGCTCTTGCCGCCTTCTGGTACTTTCATCCTAAGTGAAATACCTTTAGTAGCAAATGGATATAAATTATCTGTTGTATTAATCAGAAAACAATTAAAATATTGATACCATTTATACGATGAGTAATAATTATTCCATGCAATGCCCCAGTTTTGAGGGTTATTCCATTCACTTGTATTTCCATACAAACCCAAAATATGCTCAGGGGTATCATTAGAACAAGATATTTTGTCTTTAGTTGAATTTGCCCCTTTTTTACTAAAATATCCCCCTGGGGGACATAGGTGTCCATAGTTTGACTCATTCAGACCAGCCGCAACTAGAGGTCTATCAGTTTTCAACTTATCATCGTCGATTTCGTGAAACAAAGGAACAATATAACCAGGTGATTTCGATGCCCAGTGAGCGTCAGACCCGACTTTATTGATACCTATCCAATTGAACCAAGTTGGCACGCCACTTGGATTTCTTGGACTGAAACGAAATATTTCCTGAGGTCCTGAGGGGGGTTCAGAATCTCCTGATCCCTGGCCAAAATTAAAATTTGGTGAACCAAATGTAGAGTCAGTCATAATTAATTAAGCTTTAAAGTACAAAGAGCCGCCGTTGAAAAAGAAACCTCTTGATGAAGTTCCGGACTCGCTTGATGCTGCTACTGGATCACCAACTTTAAATAAGTCTGATTCAGAAACAACTTGAGAATTTATTTTAGAATTGACATAACCAACAGTTGCTGCAGCATCAGTTGATGAAGATGTTGCCAAACCAGTTATGGTGTTAGCATTCATATTTAAGGATTTATTCATCTGGATAGTACCAGAAACTTCAAAAGTTTCATTACCTTCATTATCAATTAACTTAAAGGTATTGTTATACCTAACAACACCCGCTTGATTTTTTGCTAGTCGTAAATCTTGCTTGAGTGATAATTCACCAGTGATGGTACCACCTGTTAGTGGTAAATACTTGGATAGTTTTTCATCAATCTCATCTTCACTGATAGTGAATACAGGATACAAGTCAGACCTGATTAGGTTACCAAGACCCGATTCAAAAAATGGTATACCATCTCCACTTGCATTTCTTACAGTAACCTCAAAAGTAAATAGATCTACTCCAAAAGTAATATTATCAATAGTATAGACGCCTCTGTGTGTTAATGCAGACTTGACATTATTCAATGCTGATATTTCAACAATCTCACCCTCATATACATTAGCAAATCTCTCAACTACATCATTTGAATCTCTAATATTGTAGACTAGTTTTGTGACTTCATCTAAAGATGCAGCTACCTCATCGTCCTCATTCAAAACAGTCATCTGACCAGAGGCAGGACTGACATTAGGTACTAACTGATAGTAGAAATTAATCTTAGCCTTTGCTAAAGCTGCGTCAATTTCTTCTTTTAGTACCTCAGTGTATTCTTCAACGGACTGAGTCCTGTCTTCAAGGTTCAGAATCCGATAGTGATGATCTATCAGAGTAGAATTGAGATTTGTTATGAGTTTGTTCTCAATAAAATCTATTCTTTGATTTAAAAATTCTAAATCTCCTTTAAGTTCAACAATATCAGTATCAAACTGTTCTTCAACATACTCTGAGATACTATGTAAAGATACTTTAAACAGTTCACCAGAAGACCTACCTGAAGCGGGAACCACTGATGGTCTCTGTAAGAGTAGTAGGTCAGAATTTAATAGATTTGAAATTGCCATTTTTTAATAAGTCCCACTGGTAGAAATGACTGTGCCACCTGTAATAGTATCTATATCAGATGCAACAATAGAGTCACTGGTTACTGTTGAGATGTGTAGGTAGTTCATAAAATCATTATGAATGTGTTGATTGCCAATTTGCATTGGGATGACTGTCCAGTCTCCTGACCCATCATTCTTCTTCTCTACAACATCACCAAGATATAATCTATTCTGATTTTCTAAATCAGAACCAAGAGTACCCCAGTCATTCTGAGCATACTTATAGTTGAAGTCAGAGACCACATAGAAGTTACCAGGTTTCTCATTACCTGTCATGTTGGGTCTTTGATCTTCCTCATACCCAATAGCACCTTTATATTCTCTGATGGCATTGATTGCTACATCAACTTGTCCTGTGATTCTGTCATAAATCAGAGTTTTACCTGGAAACATTAGTCCAGGGGCACCACCAAGATTTAATATTTCATTCTCTTGGACAGCAAGAGGAGCAACATCTGCTTTAATAGCATCATACCTAATACTATTTACTGTGTCATTTGTTTGAACTACAAACAAAGAGTGTTTTTTGATAGTAGCCATATCAAGGAGTGTCCAGTATATCTAATTCTGCCATATCAAAGTAGTGGGTAACAGTAACATTTACATCATCACTGTTAGGATCTCCATCAGTAGTGATCTCTCTTTGAACTGGCATCTCTGCCTCAAAGTTCATACCACCAACTTCAGAGTCGCTGAATAGAACCCAACGACCACTGATACCAGTGCCATCTGTATACCATTTCCACTTCCTGCCAGACTGATGTACCTCAGCATCGTCAGGAATCTGACTTACATCTGAAGGTACCTCACCAAAGCTATTATAGGGGGTAGTCATCTGTCTTTTCCTTATACAAAACTATTTATCAATAATAACCATAAGGACCTGGTGAAGGACTAGGACCTGGCTCAGGTGTTGGGTCAGGAGTAGGTTCTGGTGTTGGTTCAGGAGTAGGTTCTGGGGTAGTGAACCCACCAGTCAAGTCACCTAAGTTCTCACCTGTGATGTTCTCACCTGTGATGTTCTCACCTGTGATGTTCTCACCAGTACCAAGGACGATTTCCTCATCATCACCCACACTTGCTCCTTCAGTCTGAATAGCATACTTAGGAGCAACCTCCTTGAAGTAATAGTCACTGTAACTCGTGTATTTGGGTGAATCGTCAAAGAGTTGAGAACTACCATCATCATACTTGAGACCAACTTTGAAATTCTGAATCAAGAAAGCGTGTTTCTTATGAACAAGACCCTCAGTTCCAATCCAGGTACTCATAGCAAATCCCCAGAACTTCTCACCTTGCTTGATCTTTCTTTCACCCACCATAATAAATCTCATTTTACTATCAGGATTCCACTGATTCATCATATGAGTTGAAACTTCCTGCCCCACACCATCACCTTCCTCACCATCACCACCACGGGTTGTAGGTGAATTAGCGAAGATTGCTGGGTCTTCTAGTTTGTATTCATCAGTGGTTACACTAGCTACACTAGAAGCAGTTGGTTCGTCATCAGAATCAGGTTCATCAGGATCCTCAACATTTGGTTCTTCAAAACCAGCACCAAACTGCCAGTCCTCTCTCCAAATACACTTGGTGTTATTGACGTTCTTCATTCTGATGGACTGATTATTGCCAAGATTATCTTGGAATGAACCGTGCATGTAGTTGGGTTGCCAGTCAGTGATTGCCTTCTCATAAGAACTCCAAGATAGGCAGTAGATGTCAAAGGAGAAGATTGGATAGGCACCTTCAATAGGAATCTCTTGTGGCCACTCTGCTGGTTCAGCAGACAACATCTCCCAAGTCCAACTATGATAGGAATTATTCTTGTTGTAATAATCCTTATACTTGGTTCCTGTACCCTCTTTGTTGAATAGACTCAGGAAGTACATACCAGGTGTAATGTTGGACTCATCCACACCACTGATCTTAGATCTTGGGTTTGCATTATCACCTACATCACCATTGTAATACTTCTGTCCACCCTTAGTGTAGACAGAATCTTGGTGGTAACTACGTGGGCAGTGGGAAGTAGTGGGGTACCACCACTGACCAGCCCAATCTTTAGATTCTCTGATATGATCATGTCTAGTATCAATAGCGAACTGCTTATCATAGAAAGAACCAAGTTTACCATCCTCATTAGGTGAAGTATAGTACTGTCTGAGTACCTTGAGTGCAAGATCATTATACATCTCAGTCATTCCAAATCCATAGGTTGGTGCCAAACTATGAATCCTTAGGACCTTGATTGTACCCAGTGTTCCTGCAGATTTACCAGGTAAGACATGGAATAAGAATCCATTATGTCTCATTCTGCATAGTCTATTTACTGCCATTGAAGTTTCATCAATAGTAGCACTGAAGAACTGGTCATCATTATTATTGTATGTGAAGATCTTTGGATTGTTTTCACCTTCAGTGTTGGCGTTGAACCTAACCTCATTATTTTCAGCAGGGTTTATACACTCTGAGATGAAGTCAACCTTCCTTCTGTCCCTCACACCACCAATAGCCTGCATAGCAGTTACAACAGCAACGATAATTGCAATTACTTCTGCTGCAGCAGCACCAAATAGAAGTTCAACAATGGTTATAATATCAATGAAACCAGGTCTATCAGGTAATGGTCTCTCAAAGTCAGGTTTGTCTGGCTTATCTGGATTATCAGGATCAATGTCTGGATCTGGTCTTGAATGATCAATTCTATCAATCTTGACACAGACTCTTCTACCTCTGGTAGGCCAATCCTTCATTTTATCATCATGCATGACCCCACCAAAGTACAGACCATCTTCTAAGGCAACATAATCCTTAGTTTGACCAACTTTGATTACACCTTTAAGTATACCAGTTCCTTCCTTTGGTAGATAGTATTTTTCATTTGTTGTACCATCAGCATTCTCACTCCACCAGACACGAACACCACCAAATAGGTCTTCATTTTCTGGTAATTCATTACCATCAGGACCAGTAGCACCACCATCACCACCATCACTAAGATCACCAATTTTCGTTTGTGTGATTGTTTGATTAGAACTGGTAATGATTGCCTTCATACAAACATTAGCACCGGTCAAAACACCGTTTGTCATAAATTGTTCAGGCAGTGGTTCACTTATCCTCTCGGGTGTACCAACAATCACGTACCTTGCCTTCAGTTTGCCGGCACCCTTAGTATTGTTTTTAAGTAGTGATGATGCAACAAATGATTTTTGATCAAGTGGGTCACTGAGATGTAATAGTCTTACCTCCTCACTTGGGAGAAGATTTGAAGACCTAAGCGCAAACTGGATATCACCTTTAGATGCCCAGTCTTCACCAAAATCATAACCATAAAGACGTGATTTGAAGGCTAATAGATTTGGAACAGGTAAAGGACCTGAACTAGCTGTTGCAGGATACAATTTTGATGTTGAGTATCCTGCTGCACATATGTTGTCACCAAGATCACCAGGTGTTCCACCTCCACCATCTACACTGTCTCCAGGACCAGTAGCACCAGTAGCACCATCAGGAGTACCAGGACTAGGAGTACCATCAGGAGTACCAGGACTAGGAGTACCAGGACCAGGAGTATCTGGGCTGGGGCTGGGGCTTGGGCTTGGGCTTGGGCTTGGACCGATTGGACCAGGTGGTCTCCCTGGTTTGGGTTTGTAAGAACTTACATCAAATTCATATGGTGTAGTAACAGTGCTGAATTGGGGCCTATCTGGATTGTCTATGTCTGGATTATCACCTTTGGCTTGCCATCTGGTTCCAATACAGATGTCAACACCATCCACTGGAGTGTCCTCAATTTCCATTTTGGGTTGCATCCTTCTTTCAACAAACATGATTCCAGCAGAATCAAATTTGTTGGATTCCAACCACTTAGCTGTTATCCATACTGAACAACCGCGTGGTACGATGAATGGTCTGTGGTTTGCTGGGATGCTATACTGGTAGGTATCATGGAAGCTCCATGGAATCTGTTCTATTTTGTGGTTTTCATTTCTACTAAGTCCTCCATCCCATAAGGAATTGTAGAGGACAATCACTAGATCACCCACGTGATCATTGTGTACACTGTTATCAATGATTATCCAACCATCACCAACTGGTAACTGACCGGGGATAGGGGTTTTCCCGAAGAGAGGAACCCTGGCCATGGGTGTTTCAAGATCTAAATAAAAATTACTAAAGTGTGGATTGCCTAGGGAATTCCTTTCAGCATCATCAGTGAAGTATCCCTTAGTTGCAAAGTTATTTGGTCCAGTATATCCACACAATGATTTTATTTGATTTGGAGTGAAACTATCATCACCACCACCAGCATTAGGATCTGCAGGTGGAATAGGATCGTCAGGATATGATATGAAGTAATCAGCATCTTGTGGTACATTGGGATCAGGTTCATAAAGACCCATGACCTCAATACCCAGACAGAGTTTAACACCCTCATTAGGAGTCTCCTCAATACTTTGAATTACCTGATCTGTTTGCTTTACGAATGATACAAATATGGAGTCATGAGCAGCTGCTTGTGCAGAATCTGAATTCATCCCATTCTGAAGAATAATAACTGGAACATCAATATGGTCACCAGGCTTGAGCCTTGCACCCATTAACAAGGTCCATCCTTGAGCTCTCTTAACAGCATCAAAAGGAACTAGATCTGGGTTATAACCAGAGAGTTCCCCCTGTGGGTCTTTATAGTTAAGAGTTGCACCCCATAGTTGGATGTCTCCAATGTGGGTATTCAATCCACTGTTTGTGAATCTTACATATGAATCTTGAGTAAGATTAGTATATGGAAGGATTTTACCAACAGAGATACGTTGAATCTTACCTGAACCATAAGTCAAATTATAGTGTTCATTAGTAAATTGCTGTCTGCCGGGTGATGATGAATAGTAAGCCTTACCAACTTGACCATCCTCACCAAAGGAGTTATTACATGATTGTTCTAGATTAGCTGGTGGTGTGAAGTCAAACGACCCCTCAGCTTTTACCTTAACAGTTAGACATACATCAGTACCTTCTTTAGGCCAGTCCTTTTCTTGATTCGGCTTATTATGGTCAACAGCACCAAGGAACAAGTACTTTCCTTCACACTTGACGCTTATTGCCTGTCCTTTCTTAGCCACACCCTGATTCTGGTTGGGTGTGGCTCCTTCAGTCATGGTGGCCAATGTGAATGGACCCTTATAGTCTCTAGTGTCTGACCACCAGATTCTTACAGAATCGAAACCAATTGGATCATTGGTTCCTGATTTGAAGGTGTCTTGTAGTGTTATTTTATATTCACGACCCTTAACAAACTGCTTTCTGTTGGTGTCATAGCCATCACCCATTTGTTTGTTATTGACATATTGAGAGTTGCCCTGGAATCCAGGCAGCAAGGGTTTTGTCTGGTCAATCTGGTCATAATATGCTTTGTAGAGTGTTGCTCCACCTGTAGTTCTGTTACATGCTGCTTTGAACTTCTCTTCTAGAGTTCCACCACCCTCGTCAACACTAGGACCAGGACCAGGAGTTGGGGTTCCAGGACCAGGTGTAATAGGACTTGGGTTGCCAGGACCGACTGGAACGCCTGGTTTTAGTTGTTGTTCAACTGCAAACAACTTGATTCTGTATTCCTCATCCTTCTGGATTGGTTGTCCATCAGAAGTTTCAGTAACCCTGACTAGTTTTGGATTGTTTCTGTTGTTTGAACCAGTGAAGTATGGATCATCAAATCCAGGTTTAGACTGGTTAGATTTGGTGTGGTCATCCCAGTAAGCAGGATGAATACTACCACTTCTTCTATCACAATTCTTTGTGAATTCATCCTTAGGAACTTCAGGAGAAGGAGAAGGAGAAGGAGAAGGAGAAGTTGGACTTGGAGTACCAGGACCAGGGTTATTAATGTCAATATCAATGTTGATATCACCACCAGGACCAGGACTTGGGACACCAGGACCAGGACTTGGGATACCAGGACCAGGACTTGGGATACCAGGACCAGGACTTGGGATACCAGGACCAGGACTTGGGATACCAGGACCAGGACTTGGGACACCAGGGACACCAGGGACACCAGGGACACCAGGGACACCAGGACCAGGTGTGGGAGTGCCATCTGGTGTTGATGTACCACTACCAGGTGTTATATTTTTAGTGTCTTTCCTTACTCTGAAACACTGCTTTCTACCAGTAGGTACCCAAGAGGTTACCTCAACCTTATCTTTTGAGATGATATGGAGATACCTGTATGTGTTGTTTTTGTAAATAATCTCTTCACCAGGTGAACCAGTTAGAATATGACCAAACCTTGTGGTGCTATCAGGATTCTTTTCATTTGTGAATAGGTATCTGAATCCACTATACTGATCATCACAATTAGCGGCAGGAGTGATACTAATTTCTCTTGCAACATCATTATCATTGCTTAGATCGTACCACTCACGTCTTGTATAACTGGACCAAGAAGGGAAGAATATACCATTGTGGTTACGATTTGTGGTGCTGGATGCCATAACACCATATGATTCATATGGAGGGGTACATCTCACAGTGAGATTTGGATCTCCTGGAATTTCAAGTGGTGGACCTGTTTCTGCGTCAATAGCAGTCACACCTCTGAAACACTGTTGTCTACCAGTTGGTTCCCATCTAGGTCTTACAAGCTTAGAATCAGTACACAAAAACATGTACTTACTGGTGTTGTTGTTTATGGTGATAGTTTCACCTGCACGTATCACTCTTGAGACATCTTTCCACTTGTGATTATTTGGATTTGGTACATTATAAACATCAGTGAATAAGAGTCTTACACCATAAGAATCATCATTATCTTGATGAGACTTAAAAGTGAAGGTTTTCATAGGAGTGCCTTCGTCAGTGTGATCCTCAGTTAAACGGAAAACATTAATATTTGCGCCACGGCCAGCAACTGGTTTATATTTTAACCAATCGGGTAAGAAGATATCACTATGGTTTGGGTTGACCTGTGTAGATGCTGGTATGCCAGTCTTACTCCAACTGCCTGTACAAAGCTTTTCGAGACCTGGATCCTCTGGTGGATCACCTGGTGGTTCCCAGATTTTTAAAATTGCACCGTCGCCAGTGACCTTAAAACACTGCCATCTACCAGTAGGTTCCCATTTAGCTTCCTCATACTTATTGATGGTCACGAATCTCATGTACCTGAAGGTATTGTTCCTGATTGTTATTTCATTACCAGGATAAATCTCACCTTCATCCTTCCATACTGTTGTAGTATTATTTGGATCTAGAGAGTTAGTCAATAAGATTCTAACACCATTATAATAGTCAAAATTATCATTGAATAAACCAGATTTAACTGTAAGTGTCTTACTTGATTTGAGATCAAAGAACAATGAATCTTGGAACTTACTCCATTCAGGGAATAAGATGCCTGGGTATTGTGGGTGTGTCTGTGTAGATGGTAGCACACTTACTCTTGTACCACCAGATTGACCAGGCTTTCCACATTCCATGTCACCAATCAAAATTGGGGGATCTTCAGGTGGTTCACGATCATAGACTTGAACATCTCTCTCAATGTTACCAGAGACAACTTTAAAACAGTTCCATCTACCATCGGGTTCCCATTGGGGTCTGTTCTCAATCTTGTCACCAGTAACAATAATCAGATATCTATAGCTGTTATTATTAATGTTCTTAAAGCTACTGTCATCATCTATCACATTTGTGAATGATCCATACTGTGTTGTAGCAGAAAGTTTTAAGGTATCAGATAGTAACAATCTATATCCACCTAGTCCCTTATCGTTTTCGCTGGAAGAGTCAACTCTTACAGTTCTACGCTCATTAGTATTTTCACCTAAGTCAAAATAGTATATATTATATTTGGCCCATTGTGGGAAACTAACATTTGGATGGTTTGGATTCTCCACTGTGCATGCAGGGACAGCAACCAGTTGTGTATAAGGAGATTTACAGGTCTTCCGAGGGTTGTCATCGGGGATTGGTGGAGTTTGAGGTACTCTGACATCATTCTGATATACTTCAAAACACTGATAGTAACCAGTAGGAGCCCAATGAGGTGCATCTATATTGTCTGCTGCAACAAAATGAAGGTATTTTGCAGTAACATTATTGATGTTTCTTGTTTGACCAGCGTGTACTACATCATTAGCCTTAACAAAGTTTTCATTGGTGCTAGGAATCATGCTGTTACTCAACACAATTCTGAAACCACCAAATACTTCAGTGTTGTTTAGATGAGCCTTTACAGTTATATTGCTAGGTCTATCACTAATTGGAAGGGTATAATGGATCTGATCGGTGAATAGATCCCACTGAGGGAATTTGATTGGGTTGCTTCCATTAGTATTATACTGTGGGTTATTATTTTCTGTGTCTGAAGGCAGAACACTGACCTTATCATAACCTCCAGTACATCTGAAATTGGGATCATTGATAGGAATGCCTGGTGGGACATATATCTCTAATTGACTACCATCAACAGTACCTCTGAAACAGTTTATACGACCTGTTGGTTTCCAGGTATCAGCAGCTTCATACTTATCAGCTGTTACAACATACATCCAAGAAGCGTCGGTCTTGAAGTTGATTGTTTCACCATATCTTAGTGTATGTTTGACCTCATTATGTCTGCTGTTTCTTAGTGGGTATTGAGAGTCAGATAGAATCAATCTGAATCCACCATAGAACGCATCATTATCATTAGCAGCACTGAATGAGATATTCTTGTCAGCCAATCCACTATCACCTAGGTAATATACAGTGCTCGGATTATATGAACTAAAGTCAGGGAAGAACATCCCAGGGTGTGAAGAGTTTTCTGTATCAGAAGCCAACACACCAACTTTGTGGAATCCAGTATCACATACATGGTCTAACCTTGGTGGTGGAATTTCATCTTCATTACCAACAGGTATGTTGTTTACTTCTACTGTGATACAGTTTATCCTACCAGTAGGAGCCCACTGAGGTGCTTCATATTCATTAGCAGTAACAAGATGTAGGTGAGTAGCATCTGTATTTCTACGAGTGATTGTTTTACCTGGTTCTAAGATATCAATTACTCTTTCAAACTTAGTATTCGCAGTTGGGGTCGCAGTGTATGCAAATACACATCTGATACCACCAAAGAATTGATCATTATCACTATGACTTCTTACAGTTATACTTCTACCCTCTTGAGCAGGACCTAAGTCAACGACTGTTCTGAGTTTATCCCCTACAGGAGGTACAGGATAATCACTCCATTCAGGGAACATGATACCAACGTGACTGGTATTTGCTCTGGTTGCAGGAAGAACACCAAAAGGTGAATATGAACTATTACAATCTCTATCTACGAATGGTGGAGGAGGAGGATCTCCAGGAGGAGTTCCTGGTGCAACATTGAAACATTCAATTCTGCCCTGTGGTTCCCAGTTTGGTGCTTGTACCATATCCTTGGTACAGAGATAAGCATATCTACTAGTAACATTATTTACAGTTTGAGTTTGTAAATCACCTGTAAGGATATGTTCAAAGAAGGTGGATGCATTTACATTGTTAGTTGGATCATCATTACATAGTAACCAGTTATATCCATATGAACGATCATTTTCTGGGGAAACACTGAAGACAACACTTTCTTTTGTGCCGAGACCCAGATCCCATCTCATCATACTGGTGTAATTACTGAAGTCAGGTAGGTTTACAGGTTTGTTTTTGTAAGTAACTTCCCTAGAACTAGCCATAACACCAGTTCTGTGGTATCCATTAGGACAAACTTTTCCAATATCTGGTGGTGGTGGAACATATTCTTCCCTTCTGATTATGATAATTGAAGAACCAGGGCCAGGGACGTTACCCTTGAATTCAAAACACTGTCTTCTACCTTCTTTCTGCCAACCAGGAGCAATTACTTCTTCATCAGTTACAATATGACAATATCTTGAGATATTTTTGTCCAACCTGACTTGATCGCCTGCAATACCTCGCAAAGATACTTCATCAAACCTGGTGGTTGCTGTTGGGTTGATTTCATTTGTAAACAGGAACCTGAATCCATACTCTTGATCATTCTGTGGATCAATATTGATTCTAATAGTGGTGTTGTCTTTAAGATCTACCAAATAACCATCTGTATAGTTGTCCCAATCAGGGAATAGTACACCTTGGTGATTGACATTCACTTGTGTTGAGGCACTTACACCAACTCTCTGGTATGGAGTAAGACATTTCTTATCACCAATATCTGGTGGTGGATCACTAGGAGGGATTATATCTTCAATGGGAATGGGATTGTCATCAACTAATACCTTGAAGCACTTGTATCTTCCAGTGGGTTCCCAACCATCATAACCCAGTGCTTCATTCTCAGTAATCATCCACATGAATTTGGACTTATTATTTCTAATGATTGTTTCATTGCCATCAGAACAAATCAAGTTTACACTATCATACTTTGTATTTTGATCTGGGAATGCTGTCGGAGATAGAATGATTCTATAGTTCCAACCTAAGAAATCTTCTTCATATGGATCTGGTTCAATTGAAATGGTATCTACACCTCTGATATCATATAGTCTCCTCTGTGGGAACTTGGAGTAGTCAGGGAAAACGACACCTGGGTGTCTTGCATTGCCCTGTGTGGCAGGTAGAACACCATGTTTTTTGAATGGAAAACTACAAACAACGTCTTCATTCTTTTCATTTGGTGGTCCTGGGATATTGGGATTATCTTCTGAGTCTCTTTCTACCTTCAGACATACATTTGAACCCTCTTGTGGCCACTCATTGATACCACTGAAGTAACCATCAGCATCTTTTTGTCTGAATACAGCACCTAGGAAGATTCTAGTACCAGTTGCAGTGATCTTATATGTCTCACTAGGTGCAACAACACCTTTTCTAATACTAGGTTGATCATTATCAGCCAGGATCAGGGTTTGGTCTGGAAGTAGTGTGTCACCAAACCATACTCTTACAGCATTGAAGATATCACTTGAGTTTTCACCCTTGGGTTCTACTTCATATAGTGTGATGTTGTAGTCTTGACCTACTTCAATTTCTCTATTAGCACTATCTCTACCAATAGAAGAAACCTTAGGGTTATTATTGTTATTATTTCCTAAGTAATGGTTGTTTAGGAACTTGGGAGTAGTATTGGTTTCATCATCATAGTAGGCTTTCTGAATTGAACCTCCATTATCCTTGCATTCTTGTAAGAACCTTTCAACATCTGGATCTTCTGGTTCATTTGGTGTCCCCTGTTCTTCAATAGCCATACAGAGGGAGATACCACCATAGGAAGGCCAGAGATCTGATACAGCCAGAGCAGTACTAACATCTACAAAGTAAACATACTTAGCAGAAGCAACAATTGTTTTTGTATTACCAGACCTGACTGTCTGTGTGAGGTCAGTCCACGTGGTGTTATTAGTTACATCAAGGTCATTAGTGAAACAAAGTCTAATTGTCTTGTTAGTATCTCTGTGATTGGTGAACTTATATGTAGAACCATTATCTAATGGATAGAAAGCAAAGGGTCTGTCATATGTGGTCCAGTCAGGCATAAAGATGTTGTTACCCTTGTCTTGATCAGGGCTTCTACCATAAACCTTAATAGCATTGTATGGTTGTATACAGGTCTCTGGGATGTCTTCAGGAACAAAGTCAACAGCAACACAGACATCTTTACCACCTGTAGTGTAGTATTCTTGTGGTTCAAGGAGGTTGGCAACTAGGAAGACCTTACTTGCAGGTGCAGTAAATCTCTCAGTTCTACCAGGACTTACGACAAGTGTAGTATCAGCCCACACAGTATTGTTTGTGGGGATTCTATCATCTGTAAAACAGAATCTGACATCATCCTCTGATAATTGTTGTACACCAAACTCATATAGTGCACCCTCAGTCAAGTTGATTGGTGAGGGGTTGCCATCATAGTTATTCCAGTCAGGCATTGTGTGATTGAGACCAGTATATGCTCTTTCTGTATGGAATACCTTATTAGCAAAGAAGCCAGGGGTACAATCAAAATCTGGTTGTTCTGGTGGTTCATTAATCAGAGTTGTCTGAATACAAATCAACTTACCATCAGGTTTGAAATTATCTGAAGATAGATCACTTACAACAAGGTACATGTAGTCTGCTGGTGCATCAAATATATACGTATCACCAGGAATTAGTCTGATACTGGCACTTACAATATTTGAAGTATTTTTTATCTGTCTGTCATTGGAGAAGACTAGTCTAATTTCTTCTTGGTTATCACCATAACTTCTGATCTGATACTGAGCACCAACTGACATTCTAGTACCAGTAGGGCTAGTATACTGACTCCAGTCAGGCATGTAGACTGATTTACCATCTACTATAACTTTTCTTTCTACATCATATACTCTGACTGCATCATATCCAATAGGACATGGTTCATCTGCTGGATCATAGATCTTGTCTGGTTTGATACAGATAGGGAGTCCTGTATTTGGCCAAGAAGATGTCTCTTGTGTGCTGGTACAGAAGAAGACATACTCACCTTCAGCTTCTACTACTTCTGTACCACCAGGTTGGATGACTCTCTCAACATCTGCATATCGCATACCATTGGTAGGATACATAGCATCAGCAAACAACAATCTGACAGCATGATTGTTTTCCTGTCTATTGGTGAACTCATATACAGCATTTTTAGTGAGTTTAATGCTTGAGACTGGAGTATCATAGACATTCCAATCAGGGACGTAAATATTACCAAATCTTACACTTGACTTATACAAATTAGTAGCAGCAAACTCTGGAGGACAATCAATGTCTGGAGTAGGAGCTTCCTCTTCAATCTGTTCAATAGCAAGACAGATGGGATAACCACTATCAGGCCATCCACTAGAGATGGCCATAGCTTGGTCAACATCTACTATGAAACAATACCTTGCAGGAGCAATGAACTCTTCTTGGTTTCCACTGCGAATGGTGATACTTGAATCAATATATGTTGAACCATATTCTGGTGAGACATCATCAGTGAATAGGAGTCTGATCTCCATATCATTGTCCATGTCATTGCTGACTTTATACTTGAGACCTCTAGTGAATTCATAGAAGGATAAAGGTTTTTCATAGATGCTCCAGTTAGGAACATATATACCATTTTGATTAACTGATCTACCATAAGCACGACCTGGGGTGTATCCAACTGGACACTCATGTGCAGGTCTTCCACGTTCTTTAAGTGAGACACAACTTCTACCACCAGTACCATTGGGGTATATGGAACTAGAATCAGTTGACCAACCAGTAAGATTCTTATAATCATCCACAGTTTGATTGTGAGTAATTATATACATGTGCATATAAGGGATCTCATAATCAATATACTGACCAGGAAGAATAGGATCAGAGTATACTGGATTCAAAGAGTCAGTAATTGGAGATGGCAACTCTGTAAATACTAACTTGATAGGATAATTTGCTGACAGATCATTGGTGAATCTTAAGGTACCACCAACCCTTTCTTCAGGAAATACAGTAACCATGCGTTGGGTTTGATAGTTCATCCAATCAGGGATGATCATATTGTTACGGATCCTGCTAGATCGCATGATTCTAGCTTCCATATACCCATCAGGACACCCACTAGTCTTCTCATACACACTCATACAACCAGTGGTACCAAAATGACCAATATTTTGTTTCTGTTGGTTGGTGGGTTTGTCTATTACGAAGTAGATGTACTTACCTGAAGCTACCACATTGGGTTTAGTATCACCAGAACGAACTAGATATTGGTCAGTAGCAACCAAATTGTTAGTAGGATTCTCTACATTGGTAAAGAAGAACCTAACACTATAACCATTGAGGGAATAGTTAGTAATATTGTATGTCTTGCCTTCTTCTACATCCGTTCTTGGAAGGTCATAGCTAGGTCCTTGTGGTTCAAAGTTAGGATATAAAGAATTATCATTTTCTTCTCTCCATGGTAGTTGGATATTGACTGCTGAATATCCCTCTGGACAGGTCTTTTGTCCTGGAGGAGGACCACCTGGATGGTGATGTTGATCATCAGTTGTGATCAATACACAACTTTCTTCACCAGCTGGATCTACAGGTTGTTCCCACTTGTTGAGTGTGGCAACATACATGTATTTTGATGTGTTGTTGAATTCTGGTGTAGACTCACCAGCATTTTCAATCAACTTGAAGTCACTAATTACACTGTTGTTATTGATATTTGCATCATCAGTGAGGATGAACAAGACAGCATGTTCTTCCTGAGGTCCAAGGAAACACCTCATTCTGGCACCAACTCTTAGATTGTATCTCTGGATGGTAGGGAAGTTAGTCCAGTCAGGTAGTGTAGCTACAACATTATTATTGACCCTTCTTGTAGAAGGATATAACTTAGAATTGTAGTAAGGAGCAGAACAAATTTTGGGTTGTTTTGTATTCTTTGCACAAGTTACATCTTGCTCTCTAGCAATACCATCAATTGGTAACTTGGGATCATTTGCTGGGTAGATACAGACACCCTGTCTTCTTGCATCTGGATTCCAACCTGGGTTTGCTGGGTCTCTGGATGGCTGTTTATAATTATGTCTATACCCAGCAATACGCATGAACCTTCTGCTCTTCTGCCCAATATTGATGGGTGTTGCAGTGCCCATGAAGTCTGGTTGTCCATTATTATCAGCAACTCTGTCTCCCTGTCCCCACATCTGACCTGGTTCTAGGTGTGCAAGTTTAGTCCAGTACTCACCCTGTTGACCAAGTCCTGCACCAGCACCAACTTCTTGTCTTGCCCAATCACCTTTTACTGCATAAGCATTCTCAGACCACCACAAGGTGATTGGGAAATCATTATCTGGAGCAGCACCAATTGTAATCCACCTGTCTTTTGTTGGTTGAGCAGGGTCCCAAAGTGGAATGCCACCTGAATCATCCCAGAAGTCAAAGGTGTCAATGTCAGAATACTCAATCCAGTTAGGCATGTAGTCAATGCCAGTATATGGAGCCCAGTAACACTCAGGTTTCTGGAATCTATATGGTGCTCTGTAATCTTTATGATTTCCACCTGGATCTGAATTATTATTTCGAGGATCAAATCTCTTAGGATATCCATTTCTAGGACCATACTTGTCAAGTTTATGTAACTCCTCTCTATTGAAATCACCATCAATCTCAACTGTATATCCCGTAGCACGACCACTTTTGTTGTTAGGTAGGACAAATCTTAGGTAATTACCACCATATTTTGAAGTACCACCTAGACCACCAGCACCCTTTCTAGCACAACTTACAAAATATTTTCTCTTCTCATTCTCATTGTTGAAAACATATTCTGCATCCTGTGCCAACTGTTCTGGAGTCATTCTGTGAACAGAAAGTGTCTCTCCTTTAATCCAGTCATTACTACTACCACCACCAGTGGCTTGGTTGCCTTTATACCAGAAAAGGGTTACCTTTTGGTTGGGATCAACTGGCTTATCTTCTGGATCACTATATTTAATTCTAAATCTGATTCTCTTTAATAGTTCAGTTGGTGACTGACTGGGGTTATCCCAGTATTGGGCATCACCAAAATGTTCTCTAAGATCTAAAGTATAGATTCTAGATCCATAACCAGCCCAGTTTGGAGCTGTGGATACAGAAGCACTTGGATATGTAGCAACCCATTGAGTGTCTCTTGCTACAGTAAAATCAGAGTCTCCATTCTTTGCAAGGGCTCTAGCATTTGGGTTTTCACTTGTGACTAACTGACCACTTTGAAACTCACCTTCCCACTCTTCTTTCTCAGCATTGTAATATAATGTTCCCTCATTTTTTACTACATTCAGAGCAAGTGTGAATTCATCTGGAGTAATATCATAAGACTGGACTTCATTATCATATAGTCTCTCAAAGTCAAAACCTTGAGGCATCATATTCTGAATTTTTTCAACTAGGTTGATATGAACAACATAGTTGATGATATCAATGAAACTTAATTTTCCTTTCTGTCTGAGTTTTCTTGATAGTGCAGTCTTATCTAAGACAAAATTATGAGCACCATCAACACCTCTTGCCTTGTTGAACTCTTTATTGAATAGTTCTGTGACTAGATCACATGCCTTCTCTGCTCCAGCAGTGTGTTTGATCTTGATGTTTCTGAGTTTTTGGATCCTGCCAAACTGACCAATGATATTAATTGGTGTGAAATTCTTGAAGTCAAAATACTCTCTGATGTTGAAATCAGGAGGGAATGAAGTAGAGTATCCACCTACTTTTCCTGTTTGTTCATCAACCAGGAAGCTTCCTTGAATGTAATCAGGGAAGAGGTCTTGTGCAATACTAAAGCTTTGTTCTGCACCTGAAATAATATCTTGTAGTGCATTGATGATTTCCTCAAGCTCATCCTTTGAAGCATCACAACGATACATCACATAAGCACGATTCAAACCAATTTGTGCATATGATTTGTTTGATGCGTCTCTATTATCAATATCTGGTTTTAAGTATCCACTGAATCCTACAACACCATACTCCATACCCTCATTGGTAGTTCCCTGCTGACCAGCACCTACACTATACAAAAGGGTGAGGTCTGCTTGATGACTTACATTAGAGAAACCCGCCATCTTGTGGGGGTCACCAGCACCAGAGACGTTAGCCCAATCACAGTTATTTCCACCAGGACTTGACCAGTATCCAGCACCATCTACAACAAAGTCAGTCAGTCTATCATTATCTGTAGGACCAGAATTCCATTCACTTCTTTGGTCATATTCCCTTAGGTCATCAATATGAAAGAAGCGCATGGCTTCATGTTTCATATATGATCTTGTTGCTTCTGAACTATACTTCTGACGACCAGGGTTATGAGATTCATTGTCCCTGGTTTTAGGAGGACCAAAAGGTACGACTCGGAATCTTACCTCGTCATACATCAAGTTGTTGTCGGTTATTGCATTAAGACCCATAATATCAACCTAAAGTCACATAAATTTGATTGAACTTATCAATGAACAATTTACCTCTAGTTGAGGTATCTTGTACTGTATCTACATTCTCACACACAGCAGCACCAGCAGGTCCAGTGGATCCTGGTGGTCCGTCATCTCCAGTGGCACCCTTTTCACCAGGAAGACCTGCTCCAGTGGCACCTGGAGGACCTGTAGGACCCACCTTAGTGGAAGCAGGTCCAGTGGCTCCTGTGGGTCCTGTCTTACCTCTTGGTGGTGGTGTGAACCCTGGGTTATCACCTGGGTGGAATTGTAGTACCCACTTCTCTCCATCCCATACCCATACCTTACCTGCTACATCCTCTACTGATAGTGGGGGTCCATCTGGATCCCAACCAATTGTATCAGGAAACAAATTATTAGCAACCTCAGATCCAGATCTTGCTCTGGAATCATTCTGGACTGACACACTAGTGCCAACAGGATCAGTATTATTGACTTCTAAATTGTTACCCGAGTACGTCATACTTCTGACTTCTATTGTTTTTATTTATAACCGTCATAACAACTTTATACTACCAGTTTCCATTCTTTCTTTGAGACTATGTGGTGTCGGAACTACTATTCTACTTTGATTTGATGACATATCAAACAATGGTTTGAAATCCCAGAAGTTAATTACTTTATCATAAGAGGCGCCATCATATTTTACATTTTCCATACAGAGATATAACCCAATACAAGCACTATTTGTATACTTGTCTTTAATTACACTCATGGAATTTGGATCTACAAATCCAACAAATTCCCCAACAGAGTGACCACCCTTGTCTGATCCATTCTCATCATTATCAGTAGATAAAATATCAAAACCTCTTGTATATGTAGATCCATTGGTTTTAGTACCACCATATACAATTGGTGCATATAGAAGCTTTGAAGGAGCCCAGTTGTCATGATACATCAGGAATAGGTATTTGATTCTCTGACCCACTGCTTGCGCCTTAGAAAACACATTGTGCCACTTGAATTGAATACCAATCGGTGACATCCACCTTGCTGTACAGTCTAGTGCTGTGTCAATATATCTACTACCAAGTAAGAGTCCAGCACTATGAGTCATCTGGTGTTGTGTATAGACCTCCAAATTAGCTCTCTTCATTCCATAACCTTGTTGGATATCCCAGTCCTTTTCATTACCAATTCTGTAATGTTCTGGTACAACAGAAGAAAATAAGTTGCCATACCCTGCATAGTCATTAAACTTCTTGCCTGGGAAACTTAAATTAAAACCCTCTCTCATACCAGAGTACATATGCCATGCAGTGTCATCTGAACTCAAATCATCCTTTGCTGACCATGAACCAGGCATAAAGAATGATTTACAACTCCTCATGTCTCTTCCAGAATTTACTGTATCTGGGTCACCTGGACCATATGCTCTCAGTTCATCAGGATATGGATTCGCCAATGGTGAATCAGTTGTGAATAGACCAGGAGAGGCATCAATAGTGAATAGATTTTCTGATCTCATTATAACTTCCAGTACAGACTATTACCCGACCTCCAAAAACCACCTGGTTTTGCTCCATCTTCAGTATCTGCTGTCAAGTTTTGACCTCTGAAGTCTTGTGCCAGTGAGTCAACATAACCTTTAGTTGCCACTAGGTTGGGTTCTTCCATCTTTTGATATTGACTATTACCATTTGGTCCCACAACTCCACCACCACCTGTGAGTAAGGCACTCGCGTATGCTTCGCTAGTAAAGATCTTATGAGTATTTGGATCCACTTTAAAAGCATAGTCAATTGCTGAACTCTTGACTACAAGACCAGCATCTTTATCATGGGAAACCACAACCTGACCATCACCTTTGACCCTAAACTCACTATCTGACCCATGTCCCTTAACAACAAAAGCAGACTTGTCACTATTAGGCATCCTAACAATGTAGTCTGATTGGATAGAGTTTGAAGTAACTTGAGAAATATCATACAGGAAAACCTCTGGTTGACCATTGACTTCTAGTCTACAGAGTTTTTTAGTATCATCAACACTAAATCTAAGTGGTTTCCTATACTGAACAAACTCAGCACTGATATTGATAATTTCTTTTTGATCAGCGAAGTTACCAAAAGTAATTGATCCACCTTCACCATCTCCTCCTATGGGAGAGAAGTTAAGTGTTGCTTCTTTAGCTAAACTAAAAGTACCCTCAGTGGTTAGTCTAACAGTGGTCTGACTTGTAAGGTCATTGTTCTCCTTGATGATGACATCACCAAAGATAAAGTCAGCACCATCTCTTCTATATCTTAATTGGTCTCTAGAATCAACATAGTTTCTAGTGACACTCTGTGAAGAAAGCATCAACCAACTACTGGATGTATCATCCCAATAGTATGTAATACCAGATTCAGATGTGTATTCTGGTTTTAAACTAGGATTCTTTGGAAAGTTTAGCTCTGCCATCTCAACACTTTCTTTTATTTATATTAAAGTGTAAAATAGTTATTGTTCTCAACAGATTCCATTCTGCTCTTGAGACCATCAATAATATCTCTTACATCACTTTGTTGTGCTGAGATTTCCATATTGATTCCATTACCTGTCAAAGCAATCCATTGTGTACTATTTTGGTCAATATAATTCATCTTAAGATCACCAGTGCTACTATCAAACCACAAGGCACCTGGTTGCATGTGTATAGGTGGTAGTGGGTTCACATAGACTGAAGCAGTGATACCAAAGTTAGTCAAACCAACCCAGTTAGCTGCCTCACCATCATAGACATACAATGAGTAGTCATTGGAATCAATCCAGAGGTCAGTAGCAATAGCTTCTCTCTGTGATGGTGGGAAGTCAGATATAGTAACTCTACCACCATTAGCTTGCTCTGGTAAGAAGATCCAAGACTTCTTGTGTTCATCATAATAGTACTCTGCAATTGTAGGTGGAGCTACAAAGTGCATGTTATGATAAGGAGTTTTTGGAAAGTCTACTGAAAGTGCGTCTGAACTTGCCATCTTTTTGAGTTATTTATGATTCAATGGTAGTAGGATCTATGAGGTTCACTGAACCATCCACATCGAATGGATAGATCCACCAACCCATAGCATTGTCTACAGGTGAACCATAAGCAAGTCTCAGAGGTGCATCAGGTGGTATTGTGATATGAACTTCCTTACGGATTTGTTCAACACCTGTGATGTATTCATCTCCAATGACATCCAGTAGGACTTCACCATCATCATAGATGGTTGCATCATAGAACCTGAACAGGTATCCATCGTTGGAAGGATGTGTCTGATCGAAGATGTACTTACGGTTACGCATGAGGTTGAGGTGTGGTGTGTTCTCTCCATCAATCTGGAAGATAGGTCCTCTGACACCACCATCAACCACCTTGACCTGGTACTTGATAGGATCACCAGGAGGTATGATAGTGACACTAGTTCTCATAGTATCTGATGCTGTGATTGTATAGTCTTGTTCTTCTGGGTTATTGTAGTATGTAATAGTTGATGTGACTGAGAAGTTACCAAACCTTGAGAACTTGACAGTGGCAATTGTTTGTAGTTCATCCTTATAGAAGAACTTAGCATCTGAATCACTTGAAGTCCACTGAACCTTAGGATAGCTGGCACCAGGAACCTTATCAATCTCTTCAAGGATCTTCCAACTGGTAATAGCATAGTATCTGCCAGACTCCTGTAGTTCCTGAGCAATGGAAGGACCAGTAATAGTGATTGCCTGTGGATCAGGAGCTTTCTGGAGGTCAGGACGCATACCTGGGTGAGTGTTGGATACCCAACCACCAAATGATGTGCCTGTGACATACCAGACTCTCATCTCTAGGTGTTCAGAGTCAAACCATAGATCTCCTGCTCTTGGATACTGAGGTGGATCAACACTAATAGTTACTGGTGATGGGATAGTTGAAGAACCATCATCAGCACAATACACAGAGTTTGGTTTACCACCAATCAACCTACAAGGTTGTTCTAGTCTGTTATTTTGAGCAGGGAAGTATGAGTCATCTCCTGTAATTCCAATCCAGTATTTACCATCCCATGCATACTGGTGATAGGTCTGTTGGTCAATCCAAATATCACTCTTCTCTGGAGCATTGTGTGGATTATAACCTAGTGTTGTGATGTTCTTTTGAATAACATCAATCTGTTGGTCAAAATCCTGGTTTAGTCTAAAGGCAGCATTCTTTCTATTGTCATCAAATGACAGACCTCTAGAAGAGATCATATTGATCTGTCTATTGAAGGCAATGTCTCCTCCACCATTACCACTCTCTGGACCAGTCAGTGCAATCCAGGTGTTGGGTTCCCACAAATACATGTAGAAATCTTTCTCATCAACCCACACATCACCAGCATTGGAGTTCTCAGGTGGAGTATCAGATAATGTAATCTTATTACCAGTCTCTAGTTCTGGATTGGGTTCTGGTTTCCAAAGTTCAGTATTTTGTCTGTATACCAGGATGGCACCATCAGACAACTTCTTATAGTCAGCAGCAATCAGTCCAAAGAGTTTGGACATGTTACCATTATTGACAAGATTGACTGATTCAGAACTTTCATATGTGAAAGTAAAACCATAATCAGTTTCTTCTTTCTTGGTTACCTTGGTTTCTGTTGTATATGATTCATCAAATGCAGCAAACTTATGGGTAGTTACATCAGGATTGGTGAAGTCATACAGAATCTGCATTTCATGACCATCTAGATCATTCTTATGGAATGAGATAGTCTTTGCTACTGTATCTACACTAAATCTACCCCAACCATTCTGGACATTAGAGTCTTCAAGATCATTGGCACTGGTATTAATATAGAAATTATATTGACTACTATAAGCAGGTTCCTCTACCTCTACATCTAATAAATGATCTAATATTTTTGGTGTGTCATGATCATGATCTGTCCCATCAGCTCTACCAGTGGGAAGTAAATTCCAAGCAGAACCATCCCAATACCAGGTTCTAGAACCAATAGTATGGGAGTCACCAGATAGTGGATTAAGGGGAAATGCCATTATAACTTGACTTTATTTGTATTTATCAACGTCTACGAGAGTTAGTTAGACGTGGGACATCAGTCCAATAACTTTGGTTGAGGGGGACTCTATCAGAGACAGAACCATCTGCTTTATGGAAGTAACTAGCAGATGCAGGAGCAGCATCATAATTAGTTACGTTACCTTCAATAGGAGTTACTACACCCTTACTTGCCTCAAATTCATTCCTGAATGCTGACTTGTTCCAGAAATCCATTGTTTCTGGTAGTGGATATGATCCAAAAGGAGGAATTCCACTTTCATAACCTACAATTCTTTGTAATGACTGATAGAACCATCTGTTAGCGGCATCTTGGTTAGAAACCCCATACCCGCCATCTGGTTCATCTGGTAATGTCTTGATGTCTACCTCTAATGCCTGATAGAAACGAGGAATAGGAAGTATATTACCCTCTTCATCTTTCTGAACATATAGAGGGAGATCTCTTGTGGTGTAATATCCAAAGTCAGACCTTAAAGCAATGTCATCTCCATTAATTTGGAGTCTGTTCAATGATAATTCTTCTGCAGAACTCTCTCCTACATTGATCTCAAAGGAACCAAACTGAATCTTACCTTGGTCATCAGAACCAACATAGAGTTCTTCCCATCTCTTATCAGGAGAACCTAGGTCAAATGTAAGGTCAGAACAAGGGTTGACATCAGATGCAAAACAACCATTAGATAGGTCAATAGGACCATTGATAGTTACACTACCATCAAAGATTGGATTGTCTGAACTTGCTACGCGAATCCACTCCTCACCATTCCAATAATATAGGTTCTCACCTGGATAATCAACAACAGAACTTGTTGCTGTGCTTGAGTTTGACTCTACATAGAAGTCACCTGTCTGTGGATAGACTGGCTTCTCATCTCCTGAGTAAGGAGCAGCATATCTAAGGTCTGCCCAATTTACAAGTTTACCACTAAACTTATCTTTCTTTCCAATCTTAAATCTATAAGTATCAGTCTCAAACCCTACTTCGCCATCCAATAGAATAGGATTGGCTTGATCCCATTCAAGTTTGGTCCCTCTTCTTAACTGGACACTAGTAATCTTTGCAGACATCTCTCTAGTACTTAATACGTTTTTATTTATCAAAAACCGGATGATGTACCGCCATTTAGGATGATACTATCTTCTATATTGGCACCACCACCATCAAAAATAATTTCCTGAATATTTTCTGACTTGACTGAACCAAATGATTTGCTAACAAAAGCAAGTCCATTGACCACTTCACTGGTGGTACCACTAGGATGTGTACCTACAATACTATAAACATATTTGCCTTCATTGAGTGCACTTGTCATGCTTGAAGTCATATAGATGTCATATATTCCTTTCTGTCCATCATATACACTACAAGCAAAAGGATAATACTTGTGCTTGGGGAATGTTGATGTAGATGTCACTGCATCTACAGAACTTGGATGCTTTGCCAAGTATCCTTGAAATTTGAACCCAGTAATATTCTTAGGAGATAGGTCTGGGTTAGTCAATGTAAACTGCTGAGAGAATGTAGTCCCTGCAGAAACAGATAGGTTGACCTGGAATGTTGCCATAATAATTTTTAATTATTTAGAACCTGCTTTAACAAGGTCTTCAACTCAGCAAGTTCATCCTTGATTGTCTCTATCTCACTTTGTGATTGTAAGTTCTTCTTTGCCTGTTCCTTGGCAATCCTATACCTATCCCTTTCACTGGAACCTTTATTTACAATCACTCCAGTCTCATCATCCTTGTAAAGACCAGAGTGTCCTTCTACTTTGTGTTGTGTCATTCTGATACAGCAATTCTAAGGTCATCAATTAGAGGAACCAGTGCTGGGTTAGAAGCATTGAATACTATCTTAATAGCACAGGCATCAAAACTAGGAATGTCTTGTGATGAGTAAGTGAGTTCCTGCCACTCTCTTGACATAATGTTTCTGGGGTCAATGTTGAAAGAGTTTCTTGATTTGATTCTATCAATATTATCTGCCAGACCAGCAGTCAGATGAGGTTGGTTCTTATCCAAAGTATACTTAGGTACCAGTGTTGGTCCAGTTTCTGTCTCAACTCTCTTGCGTTGTTCATTGGGTAGTGATGCTCCAGGGTTGAATGGTGTCCATTGTGTCTTCTGGAAGTCACCATCAATACCTACATTTCTGGTCTTGTAATAGACCTTAATGTCATCTAACTCATAGAAGATAGCAGAGAGTTTGACCTCAATACCATCACACTCATTCTCAAAGACAAAGAGTTTAGACAACCACTTAGCATAGGAACTACCATCATTAAACTCCTCAGTCCTAAACTCATTGAGGTCATAGAAGTCAACATCAATGTTACTATTGACTGCTCTTGCTCTGTTGTTATAGTTGTAAACCTTATCAAACTTGTATTGTTTGTCAACCATATTGTGAACAATTGTCATATTGGTTCTATCCAAGTCAATGACTGGTGAGACCCTGTCATCAGAAGTAGAGAACTGAACCTCACTGACCATACTCTTCTGGTTTCTCATATGGAGTTCATCACTATACTTGACTTCATTCAGGTAGTTGGCAATCTGTTTGGCACCTGGATAGTAGTGAGTATCCATAATAGGAATCTCAGTTGGTTCATCCAAGGTGTATGCCTGTTCCTCATTGTATGCCTTATATGTGGCATTGTAGGTGAGGAGAGTGTCTTCTACCACTGGGACAGAGGGGAGACCTGCATGTTGTGTAGGTCTGTTGAGTGCTCTGAGTGTAGAGGTGGGGAATGCCATCAGACCAGAGTATAGGTTGATGGTCTCATATGGTTTGTTGTAAGTACAGGAGACCATAGACCCACCAGACTTGGCAGTCTTGGTGGCAATTGCATCTACCTTGATAGTAAACTCATCCAAATCAGCATTGATGACCTGGTGTAGACCATTAATCGTAGCATTTGGAATACCACCTGGATTCTCATCAACCCCCTCTATGACTACAAAGTCACCCTCAACCAGTCCATGGTTGTAGTGTCTGACCTTGACAATACTTGGGTCCTTACGGAAAAGTCCAGAGGTGTTGGTGTTGTCCTCAACCTCAAAGGTCTCAATGGGGTCAATGTTGATGATGCGACTTGAATATCTCTTGTTCTGCATCTTCACAGAGGAACCAGTTCCTACATTGGTCTGGAACTGACACCTTCTGAGGTTGAACTTGATGTCCAGTGTCTGGTCTTCTGTCCACATACCAGAGTTCTGTGAGGTAAAGAGGACACCCATATTAGGTTGTGTGGTCACCTTGGACATAGTGCCAATCTTGTTCTCTCCAATCTTAGAACACCACAACTTATACATCATGGTGGAAGGAGACTTGATGACAAAGGCATATGTCTTATTACCCATGAGGTAAACAGGTGCCTTGAACTTGAAGGTGGTTGCCTGTGTGGCATCATCTGATGTGGCAACACCCATCACAACTGATCTTCTACCCTCAGTAATCCTAGCAACAGCAGTTGCCTTAGTTCCAGCATTCTTGATGGTGACAGTAGGCACCTTGGTGTATCCACTACCAGAGTTAGTCAAGATGATCTCATAGACCTGACCCTTGATACCATCCACACCACCTGTCTTGGCAACCACACAAGTGGCAGTGGCATTGATACCACCAGGTAGATCTGGTTCAGATATCTCTACAACAGAAGTGGAGTCATAGTTCTCACCCATGTTGGTGATATCAATCCTGGTGATTGTAATCTCATTATTAGCAATACTGAACTTGTTCTGGTTGACTGGATTGACATCAATCTGTAAGTCCTCACCAGGTAGGAAGTCACCATTGTAGTTACTGAGGACCACATTGTATACATTGTTCTCTGTATTCTCTGTGGGGTTCACAGAAGCAGAGTCAAACTGGACATCATCCTTGACTACACCACTGGCACCTGACTTGGCACCTCTGATGATAGTCCCAGAAGCAATGAAGGTTCTGGTGATAGATGATCTCAGTTCACATACTACCCTGATGGTAGAGTTGGATGCCTTGACCACTCTGGAATGGGGGACAATCCTGTTGGTTGGCACTCCACCCTCAGTAGATACCAGATATGCCTCTACACCCTGATACAGGTCCTTCTGGCGGAAGAAGACATCCAATTCAGAGACAAATACACCCTCTGGGAAGTTTCTGTCTACAATGAATGTCTGTGCCAGTGGATCAAATGGTGTGTTGACTGGTGCTGGTACACCTGAGGGATCATAATCTGAGTTGTTATTACCATCAAACTTGAACCTTACATCTTCATTGAGTGTGGTATTGGTTGTGTACTCAATATTCCTGGTAGAGACTATGTTATCAGTCTTATCTACCATCACAGATCTAGAGATGAAATCTGTTTTGGCATATCCCTTGATGTAGGTAGCATTCACCCTACTGGAGGTATTAGTGGAGAGTTTGAATGCTCTCTTACCAGTGGTAAATGTTCTGGACTTACCAGACTTGTTGTACTCTACATCCTCAAGATTACCAGTAAAGATAGTGCCAGCAACAGGTGATCTACCATTAGGTACAATGAAGACACCAGAAATATTACCCTCATCATCAGAGATGAGAGACTGACCAAACCCAGCAGGTTCAGAGTTAGGAGCACCATTGTATCTCTTGAGACCATCAGTGTAGTCATCAAATATCTTATCTACACATACCCATTCAGACACATTGATATCATCAAAGAAAGCATAGTATCTGGTATTGGGTTTCAGTCTCTCTGCCTTGAAGTAGACAGGAATAGACCTCATAGTATGACTCAGTTGGATATCAAAGAGTCTCTTACCATAAGCAGTATCCTGTACTGTGGTTGTAGCAGCACTATGACCACTGTTGGTGTGGTTTCTTGCTCTGTTGACTGCCAATGTATTGGAGGCAATCTCAACTGTACCAGAGGTATACTCTCTGGTAGCAGATTCCATAGGTCCAATTCTCTTATTCTTGTGTTCAATACCTAACTGATTGACTCTATCATTGACAATCTGTACACCTGTCTCCCACTCAGTCCATACAGTACCCATAGCAGACTGTTTCTGTGAGTCTGTGAGTCTTAGTGAAGCAGAGTAGATACTAGATGTATCAATCACCATCTTAGGTGGCTTACTGGTGTCATAGAAGGTGTCAACAGCAGGACTCAGGTGAATTACACCTTCAAAGGTCTGTGAAGAACTTGACTGGACATCAATTGACCTTGTAGCCATTGGCTGGTCAATGTATCTGACATTGTTGAATGGTGATGTAACAATATTGTTATTGATTACATAGTTACCAAGTCTCTCTCTTTCTAGGTCTGTCTGATTGATCTCTTCTAGTTCAACCTGACTCATCACATAAGGTGCTCTGAGGTGTGACTCTTTGGGGTCAATGGCACATCTGTATTGTTTAGCAGAGATCTCACCTTTGGAGTGGTCAGTGAATGGGTCTACAACAATACCATTCTTGAATCTATCAAGACCAGTAACTGCATCCCTGACATTCATATTCAAGGCACTCTGTTCAAGGATAGACAGAGATACTAGGGTCTCAACCCTCTCCACTCTCTTGTCAATATCCATGATATCCTTCATGGTATATCTTCTGTAGTTATATTTCTTAATCTCAATGTCATCTACATCAAATGTATAGGCAGGGACAAACAAATCATAGAGTCTGATACCAGTTGCCATGTCATCAGGTCTGACTGGATTCTCTGATGGTTCACCTTCCTGAAGTACCATCTTACCTGTCTTATCCAAGAACATAGAGTCAATCTTGGGTAGATAGTACTCAATATCAGAGATAAACTGAGTGGTAGGAATAGGAATATTACCTACATGGGCATTACCAGAGACATCAGTGGTGTGATAGTTGAAGATATCAGAGGTAGGAATGTTGTAGTCAGCAAGTAGGTCATAGGAGTATTCACCACTCTCTGATAACCTATCAAGTGTGTTGATGACTGGTCTGAAGTCTACACAATCTCTCAACTTGATGACATTGTTGGGGTTCTCATCTGTGGTCTGGTTCTCAGACACAGTGTTCTGTGGATAGTAGGCAGGGATATCACCATAGGGGATACCATTGTCATGGGTATAGGAGTCTACACTGAAGAAGTCCTCACCATCACCATGTTTGTGTTCAAAGTAGTCATAGGTAATCTTGAGTTTACCAGTATGACCTGGTCTACCTTCTTTCTTGATAATTCTTGAGTAGTCATAATAGGTGTCTCTCTGACCATCATCAAAGACATAGTTCTCTGTGATGTCCTTAAATACATCTGTCTCTGTCTCCATCATTACAGACTGGAGTCTGTAGACATCAGCAACACCAAGGTTGATTGTCTCTAGTTTGATGGGGTCTTCTGTTACATCAACAAGGATCTCCTTGTCTCTGATGATATTCTTTCTCTTAGACTTAGCATCAGTGACTCTGACAGGTAAGATTGCCTTGATGATAGCATTGGCAGGTAAGTTAGCAGCAAGGTTGAGTTTGATAACTCTGCCACCATCAGAGATCTCAATGGGAACTAGTTGATCAAGAGCAATATTTCTACCATCAATCTTCAACTGGTTGTCCTTATCATCCACAACTACAACAGTGCATCTCAGACTATCAGAGATGAAGGTGGCATTTGATTCATCAGTGGTGAATGTAATAGAACTATTACCATTCAGACCATTAGAACTGAGTTGGTCAGTTACAAACTCTCTGAAGACAGAGTAGTTGATACCTGTAACATTCTGATTGGTCTCCAGAGAGGACACAACACTGACTGGGAGTTGATAGACCAAACTCTCTGTGGTCTTACCATAGTTCTTGAGTCTGAGTCTCTGTGCCACCTTAGAGAAGACAGAGTTCTCTATTGTGGTGGTGAAGTAAATGGTACACTTGGTCCTCTTCTGACCATAACCATATGGTTTGGTGACAAAGGAGACAATCTTATACTCAAAGGCACCCTTATCATTAGCAAAGGACACAACATCACCAGTGATCAGTTCATTAGAAGCATCCCCAGAGAAGTTATCACATACTACAAAGTTGGTTCCTCTTGTTCCACTGAACAAAGCACCATTGGCAAGGTCAAAGATCTCAGCAGTACTAGCACCTGATAAGTCAGCATCAGCAGAGAAGTTGTCTACTGATCCTGTGTTAGTGGTAGAGAATCCATCACTATGGAATGCCTTAGTCTTCTTGACACTATTGTAAATGAAGGCAGGAGAAGAGGTTGCATAACCTCTGATTACATAGTCATTGACTTGAGTTGAATCTTCATACTTACTTGGGTAAGCAGCAATCTCATAGTTGACTCTAGGGAGACTGGCACTCCTATCTGGGTTGAAGAAACTAAACTTATAAACCTTCTCTCTACCTACTTCTGTGAACTCTAGTGTGTTGAGATCCTTGTTCCAAACAAAATCATCTTCTTCTCCTGTAACATTTCTCTTGAGTTTCAGAGTGGATCCAGTGGCATATACAAGAACTCTGTCATTTATGGACAGGTCATAGTCATCTCTCTTAGAGGCAGCAGCAGGAGTAATACCAAGAGATATTTGTCTAGATCTGGTGATTTCTTCAGACAATCTTACAACTGCCATAGGAACAGCAGGGTCTGGATCACCAGGTGTGATTGCTACCCATTTATCAGTAGAAAGATAGGTCTCAGGATCCTCATGTCTGTCTCTGACATACAGGACATAGTTATTGGTGTTAACCCACATATCTTCAAAGTGAGGATCCTCAGGAGCATCAGGACCAATATGGGTATTGTTGGCATCAAATCCAAGTTCCAATAACTTAATGGAGTAGTAGAACCAGAAGTTAGCATCCATCTGAGTGTCACCCATCTCCTCAGGAATTCTGGCACCCAATTGTCTCAGTGAACCCATTGGGTTTCTGAGTAGAACATCATCAGTGTAGGTAGGTGGTCTATCAGGATTGATGATGATATTAAGAATATTATTGAATACATTACCAGCAAGTTCTTTATCTCCACCACCACCTGGAATCTCGCCAGCAGCAAGTGTTCCTCTTCTGGAGTTGAACTTCATCTGGACAACTTCACCATCTCTGATGATTCTACCTCTCTTCACAGATGATCTGGTGTTTAGTTTCTCATCTAGAATGAGTCTGTCTCCATCTGGATCTAACTGAATATTATCACCTGTCTCTTGGAGTATGGCTTTGATGATTACCTCATCATCAGAGAATCCTGTGTACTGATAGATCTGTTCTCCAGGAATAAACTGACCATAGATG
>WLWF01000551.1_pt1 | contig 35380 bp, 38 predicted proteins | sample 6718331 | NCBI WGS metagenome assembly WLWF01 (sample SAMN12718692, study PRJNA515312) | sponge metagenome | isolation source: marine sponge | host: Mycale hentscheli | place: New Zealand: South Island, Marlborough, Capsize Point | collected 2003-05-01 | reverse complement strand
TTCTTTATTACTGGTATAACAGAAAATGTTGATGATACAATAGATCTGAAACAATTATCTTCTTACCTTAATAATGAATTACTTCCTGAAGACGAAGATGTTTCTATCCGGGGACGGATCGGGAACAGACGAGCCTACGGATTCCAGTTTAAAATTGACCGGACTACCGGTCGTCCTCGTGTTCGTAGCCTAAAGGTTGCGGCGGCAGAAGCATTTAGATCAATAAGAGAAGCAACATAATGGCAACTATTTTAAATACAACTCAGCAGTATAATGCGGCGGATGTCGTTACTCATACTAACTTAAACCAAATCGTAGGCGGAACTACTTTTGTAGCCGGAGATGCAGGAGCTACGGACAATACAAGTCTTGAGGTCGATACCACAAGTGGCTCATTGCAGATAAAAAATCAAGGTGTAACTTTTGCTAATGAACTTCAAGAGATTCAAACAAATAAAATCCTAGGAAGAACTACCGCACTGGCTGGAGTTGTTGAAGAGGTAGAATTAAATACTGATGATGCAATGGCTAGTTCTAGTGCTACCTCATTAGCAACTGACGGTAGCATCAAGGCTTATGTGGACTCACAAACCGGGATTAAACAAACCGTGCTATCGGAAGCAACGACAGAAGTACAGACATATTCAAAAGTCAGCCTATCAGAGACGACTCCGCCTCTGATTACAGCAGGGAAAGATACAGGACTTCTTTGCACAATGACTCCAATCTCCACAAGCAATACCATAAGAGCGAGCCTAAAGGCAAGATTCAGGAACCAATCCGCTGGAACAGCCGTCGTTATTACTTTGTTTGAGGATGATCTTGCCGTGGGGATTTCTTCAATAGTTCAACCCCCGACTGGCTTTGGTCCACATACTCATACTTGGTATTTCAATGCGGCAGATACTACTGAGCACAACTACACTGTTAGATTTGGGACAAGTAATGCTTCTTACTACTCCACGATGGATACTACACCATCTTTTGGAGGATTAACTAAAAGTACATTATTTATAGAAGAGATAGCAGGTTAATAAATCTACTCGTTTAATCAATTTAACAATTTAAATTATGTCATTAATACAATCAGGTAAAACCTTTAACGATGGTGAGCAGTTAACTGCCGGCAAGTTAAACCAAATGTTTTCGGATGCTTCAATTAGCACTACCGGTGTAGACGGAACATCCATCATTGTTAATGCAAACGATGCCCTTGCGGTAAGAAGTATTAATAGTTCACGTATTGATAGCGGTGCCGTCATTACAGACAAGTTGCCAAACAGTACGGTTACCGCTACTGATGGCACACCTGACGGTGTGACTTTTCCTAAGATCCAGCATATTGAAACAGATAAGATTCTAGGAAGAACCACGACGGGCGATGGAATTGTCGAAACAATAGGACTTAACACGGATAATGCAATGGCTAGTGCCAGTGCTACAACGTTGGCAACTGACGGTAGCATCAAGGATTATGTAGATAATAGCAATCCAAGCCCATCTAGGGTTTATAACAATCTGGCTCATTCTACTGATAGTGGAACCACACAAAAAAATGAAACGGGTCGCCCATTGTGGGTAAGTTTTACTCTTTTAAGAAATCAAGGAGGAATTAATTATATACTTGGAGAAATTTCTCCTAATGACGATATGTCTGCCCCTAATACACGAATTGGTCAGGGCAGAGTCATTAGTCAAAGTGGTAATTCTTCAGCAACACAGGTTACTATGATTGTCCCAGCCGGTTACAGTTGGAAGTTTACCTTTTCTCCGAGTACTACTACGGAGAGAGTTCACTCCAGTTTTATTTTGTAAAACCAATGAACCCCCTCCTTCAATCAGTTCAACTTGCATTGCAAAATGCTGAACAGAAAGAAGCCCTTGATCAAGTAGATGAAGCAGTTAAATTTTGTATTAAACATGAGAACGGAAAAGTATTCGACGGCTGGGACGAAAGCCTTATACGTCTTATGGTCGCATACCACTGGGCAAAGAAAACTTTAATAGTTCATAAGAATGAAGACAATACTATTAGATCAATACTTATGTGGTATAATTGCGACAGGAGTGACGGATGGGATTTTGTTAATAACTGGGAGCCTGACAAGGAAGACGGGGATAGCATATTCATGGCTTTTCTTTTTGCCGAAGGGAAGGACTCCTTTAAGGAGTTAACAAAAGATTTTATTAATAAATGTCCGGAAGTTCTTACCAAAAATAAAATAGGGCTACGATACAGAAGCGGATTTCCAAAACGAATACTTTACAGCAACAAACTTTTTAAAAAAATAATTAACCAATAAATATTATGGGAGGCAAAGGCGGAGGCGGAACAACAATTAATCAACCACCACCCATCGATCCGGGTAAGGCGATGGGGGAATATCTTTTTGGGACCGGATTCCGGAGCTATGGCGGAGTCACGGATCCTCGATTGCAGAATCGATTGATTTCTGCTGAAAGACGATTTCGTCCTCAATACACGGCTTTAGAGCTAGCGGACATTAACGTAATGGCTACGGGCATCGAGGGCGGTTCGCCTAACCCGGAGTATCAATTGCTGGAGGCAAAACTTGCTGGATTAGAAGCTGGTGCAGAGGCTTATAAATCATCTAGGGGTAGCGGTAAGTCAAAGGAGGCACTAGAACTAGCCGCCGAAAGAATGTTCCCCAAAAAGAAACGGAGTATGTCTAGCCGTCATCGAGGTGGTAGTTCAACTATTCGGAAGTTTAACAAAGAACAAGATGCAAGAAGGGCGGCTTTTGTAAGTGCAGGAGATATAAATTATGATTCTTCTGCGGATAGAGCGGCTGAGATTGCACGAGTCAGAACTCAGTTAAGGCAAACCCCAGAAACCCTTGGTGCCACTAAAGGTCTATTTGACTTATTGGAAGAGCAGTCAACCCGTGCAGGTGCATTGCAACGTGAGCAACTAGGCTTACAACGTGCTGATGATGTATCAGCATTGCAAGAGTTCGCACCTCAAGTAGTTGATGCTTACCGTGATGCCGATCCTTATTCAACGAATTTAGCGGACCTAGCGGCAAGTCAAGCTGAGTCAGCATTTGAAAGAGCTTCGGGACCAATGGGGTTCGAGGCTCAACGTCAAGTTGATCAATCAGTATTAGGAAACCTTGGGGGCACAGCCTTTGCACAGCAAGGACGTTCGGCTCTTGAAGCCGCCCTTGGACGTGAGCAATACCAACAGGGTCGTGAGCAGTTTGCGGCAGGGTTAGGACAAGGAGCCTTTGCTCAATCACGTCAACTAGCAGGTGATATAGGTATGACCATCTTGGGTCGTCCTTCTGCTTCCATAGGTCTAGGTGGTCAAATGCTACAGCAAGCAACCGCAGGTGCGGCAGGTCCAATGGGACCTCAGTTGTTTGATCCAAACGTTGGTATCAACATGGCTATGTCACAGAGATCAGACAACATGAATCTGCTTGGGGCACAAGCTCAGGCTGATGCCTCTCGTAGTGCAGGTCGTAGTTCGATGCTTGGATCTATTGGTGGTGCGGCTATCGGATTGATGTGCTGGGTAGCTCGTGAAGTCTACGGACCTACTAATCCTAAGTGGAAACAATTCCGGGCATGGGTAACAGATGATTCTCCATCTTGGTTCCTTAAACTATACATCAAATACGGAGAACGATTCGCTAAGTTCATCTCTAATAAACCTCGTCTCAAAACAATCATCCGTAAGTGGATGGATACAAAGATTAAATAATTATGGCATTTCAAACAGGAACAACGGTTGACCCTCGCCTAATGATGGCGGACTACAGTGGCTTTACTAAAGCGGCTGAGATTGAAGCACAAGGTATGCAGAACCTAGCCGCAGGTTTAAGTGCCGGTGTGCAAAAGTTTGCCAAAAAGAAAGAGAAGAAGAAGGCGGACCAATCCGCAACTGATCTTTTAGTTCGGTTTGGGGGATCCAACCCTGCTCTTGCTGACGGGTTAGGCTTGGACTACTTGGATGAGAGTGGACAATTCAATGAAGAAATTTTGCAAAAGTCCGCCAAAGAATTTGTTAATACTGTAGGATCTGACCAAATAGGAAATACAATTATATCAACCCTAGGTCTAGGTGTTAAGTCTCAAAGCTCGGCGGCTGAAGCGGCTAGAAATCTTCGTGAAGACAAGTTTGACCCCAAGGGACGAGAGAATATACTTAGTCAAGTTCTTAGCCTTCCTGACATATACAGGATGAAGGACAACAAGATTACTCGGAAATCGGATGGGGCAGTAATTACACCTGATATGTCGGAAGCAGAACCATTTCTAAATCAACCGGGTTCTGGATGGTTTGATCTGCATACTCAAGTAGCCCCTACACCTGCACTGAGTGTAGGAGGTGGTGCTAAACCAACCGGTGAAATTGTCGAACAAGACGGCATTCAATTCTCTAAGTTTTCAGACGGAAGTTACCGACCAGTTAATTAATAATGGCATTTGACCCAAGCAAACCGTTCACGGTTGTCTCTTCGCCTCAGTTTAACCCAAATAAACCTTTTAAAAAGGTAGGTGAAGAACTCGAAGAAGACATCATAGTAGAGGAGCCAGCCTTAGAGGGTATAGCTCCGGAACCTGATCAGCCAGTTGTAGCTGAAGAGGATTCTTTTAAGGTATCTGATGTGCCTAGACAGCTTGCGGCAGGTGCGGCAAGAGACTTTTTAACTTCAGTAGGAGGCTCCATAGAGCAGACTGCTGATGCTCGAACCTTGGATGACCCTTCCAAGATTTACATGGCACAGGCTATGATGATGTCCGGTGGTCGTGCCGGTCCTGCATTTGTTCAACCGCCCAAAGTTGTTCGTGATCTTACTGAGGAATACACACCTCAGAAGAGAGCCGAAATGAGGCAGGAGCAGTATGAGTATGCCGGGCAACTCCGTGAAGATGCTCAAAAGATGAGCGACAAAATGGGTGTTAGCAAGTCATTTCAAAATAGCACCCCGGGCGAAGTTGTTCTTGGATTAGGTGGGTTGCTTTCTCAAATTCCAACAGGAGGATTGACGTATCAATTCAATGCTTACTCTCAGTCAGTCGCACGTGCGGAAGAGAAATACGGAAAGAAGTATTCGGAATTTACGGACGAAGAACGAGAGCAAACTATCCCGGCTCACCTAGCCAGTGCGGCAGGTGGTCTTGTTCTTAATCGTATTGGTCTTCGAGCAGTTGGTGCGGTTGGCAAAAGGTTTATGAATGGCAAGGGAATGCTGGACGGAAATGCCGTGGGCAGAATCTTTACCGCAATGCTTGCGGAGGGAACCGAAGAAGCCGCAGAAGCACTTCTCTTTGAGGGGATGGCAAAAGTATTTTACGATCAAGGAACTGATTTATTCTCCAGAGAGATGGTTGCGGAATACATCGACAACTTTATTATTGGTGCATTAGTGGGTGGAAGTTTCCGGACCTCAGTTGAAGGTGGTAGCTTTGTTGGTAAAAAGGTGTTGGGCATTAATGATGATGGGGATATAGATCCCCAAGGAGTTATTAATATAGGACAAGTTCAACTTGACCCAAAGACTCGTAGTAATTTAATTACTCAACCCAGAGTCAGGGCAACTTACGAGACGGAGGACGGACAGTCTAACTCAGTTGTTGTTTTTGCTAGTAGCGATCAAGAGGCACAAGAAGTTTTAAACAAGGAGCTAGAAAAAACCGGAGAGGTTTTATCCAGTAATCCGGTTGTATACGAAACAATCGTTGGATCGGAATCCTCACAGCAAGAGTCAGATCCAGAACAAGAGTATGAGCCGGGGGTAGTTCCTACCGGTCTTGACCCTGACACATCGTCAGCTATTGACGGTATCGTTCGTGATCTTATTGATGTCGAGGGTGAACAATTTTTAGATGACAAGGTAGCGGAGACTGAGCTTATACTTGGACCAACAGCCGCAGAGTATATGCTACAAGAAGGGCAACGATATGCCCGGTATCGCTTGGCACAGGACGGACTAGAAGCGGAGGGTATCGATGTTACCGAAGCACGTGCTGACACCGACAAGGCTAATGCCGCACGGACTCAAGACGAAGCCAGACGTAGACAGCTTAATCAATTCAGATCCGGTCGTAAGTTAATTAAGTTACAGGACAAAAGAAAATCCCTAGAAAGAAAAAGCCGTAAAATAGCTCACAAGATAGATGAGGTATCCTTTGATATTCTGCAAGGAAACATTACCAAGGAGGAGGCTAAAGATATAAAAGACGATCTGCTAAATCAACAGAGCAGAACAGATTCTCAGCTTTCAGCTATTGATTCGTCCATCGAAACTCAAAAGCCATTGGTTACTGAGGGCATTAAAAAAATTCAGGACAAGAAAAGAAAAGCAAAGGGAGTCATAGAAAAGGTATTTGATAAGACCTTGGCTCCGGTTACCGAAGTTCTTGGCAAGGCAAGCGGCAGGGTCAAAGGGCTATTCCGCAACTGGGAAAGAAATACATCTGATCGTATATTAAAAACACAGGAGCGACTCAAGGATGGGTATAATAAATTTTCTGCACTAAAGAAAAAAAACCCGACGAGATACCGTGAGCTAGTTCGGTTGATTACTCTTGATCCAGATGATCCGGCAGGCAGAGAAACCGCTGATCAACAAGCGGACTTAGATCAAGCACAGGAGCAAGAGCAGTCACAGCAAGAAGGTCAACCCATTCCTGTTGGTCAGATTAATACCGATGGTTTTAATGAACCCGGTCAAAGCAACACCGAAACAAATGGAACATTCCTTGATCAGTTCGGGAATGTAATCAATGAGGGCACAATGTTGCCTACAACTAATCCGGAACCAACTCAATCACAGGCACCTATCCCGGGCATCAAGGGTGCCAAGTTGCCTAAGCAATTACGGGGCGGAAACGTCACGATAGGACGTGTAAGAGCAGTCTTTGAAAGTGATGTAGACCGGGCACTATATATTGCAGGAAATAAAAAAAGTAAGTCATGGGAAAAGTATAGAGACTGGCTAGTAAACACACTGGGCATAAGCAAGAAAGATGTCGATGAACTGAGCCGGGAGCTTATGGCAAAAACAAAACTTGCCGGTAAGCAAGCACTCAAAAATGGTCAGACAGAGATGTTTATCAATGCATCTCAACGTCTTGTTCAATCCCCTCGACCTGACAACTATTTAGCAGAACTATCTGAGACTGCACGAAATGCATTTAACTTTGTCCGTGTCGCATTCCCCAATGTAGATATTATTGTTGGCGGAACCTTGGCAGAAACTCGGGCAAACATTGTTCAGACACTTAAAGGTAAGGTAGGTCTAAAGCAAGCTACTCAGATAGCCGATAGCTTTACTGATATGGATAACGGTCAAGCCGTATTTGTTGGAAATAAACCAGTTGCAATTATTGTTAATGATGCGACAGCTAACTCAACAACTGTTGCTCACGAGACATGGGAACTGATCTTGAATCAAGCATTTAAAAATGATCCAAAACGTCTCAAGGAGTTGCAACAATCCATTGACAAACAACTACGTGACTCTGGATTTGCTTTATTAGCTGATCAACTAAAGGGATTCTCTGACCAGTATGACGGGGACATTCGTTACTCTGAATACCTTGCGGAGTTCGGTGCAATTTTAATTGATGGAGGATTTAATCCCGATGCATTAAACAACCAACAGAAGGGTGTGCTTACTCAGATCAAAAAGATTATCAACGGATTTTCTAGAGTTCTTGTTGGTAAACAAATGTTCTTAGCTGATGCAAGTGCTGACAACGTCATGGAAATGTTTGTCAATGTAGCAAGCAAGGTAGCACGTGGAGAAACCGACATTGCCATAGAGCAACAGGAAGCTCAGTCAGAGTTTGATCTAGGTGATAACATCAATACTCGCAGTCAGCTAGATTCACGTTTGACTATCCCGGCGGAACCGAATGTTCCCAAGTCAGAGATATTACAGAAGTCAGCAGGGCAACGGGGCGAGGCTGTAATGAAAAAGGCAAACATCCTGATGGATAAATATCCCAATGCCTTGACTGACAGAAATCAATGGGTTGCATTGATGTCTCGTATGACGGGCACACGGATCGAAGATCCTAAGACCGGAGAGATTACCGTTCCTAGATTCCCTGAAGGCTTATCCAAGTTAACGTCCGTCGAGGGTGTTCTCAATGCACTTACCGAAGTGTCCCCTGAGCAACGTAGGCTAGCATCAGAAGGGCTAAAGGGCGGAGAAGCAATCCGCAATATGTTCGAGAACGGTGAGTTCACACAGGCTGAAGCGGCACAATATTTCCTATGGAATATTCTTTCAATCGGAATTAGTCCTTACCCACAGGAGTCAGCATTCATGCACGTCATGGAAAATGGAATCATTGATTTCATCGACAGTGCTATTGACGGCAAGTTCCTTACCGGGGAAATGGTTGAAACAATGGTGCCCAAAAAGGAGAAGGGTAAAACAATTCGAGATAAGAACGGTGATCCTGTTATGGTCCCGGGAGAGATTGATTCCGGATTGCTTAATTACTACAACTGGATCGACAAGACCCTAACCAAGGGATTGCCCGGATCCGGTGCCAAATCAAACCTTCGTTCATTCGGAAGTAGCTTCCTGTCAAAGGCGGCACTCGAAGTTAAGAAGGGGGAGTTCGCCGGCAAGACCCGTATGGAAGGTCTGTATGAACTATTAGCGGACAAGGACACACCTACCCTAGAGCTTCGCAAGAAGTGGCAGAACTTTGCTACCGGCATGAGCTTTAACAATAAGATCTTTGACTTCATCTTATTGACTACTGGTCGTCAGGACTTATATGTCATTGATAGAGTCCGGACCGAGGACTTCTGGGATGCAACAATGCTCAGAGAAGAGATTGGTTTAAAGGAGGACTCATCTATTTACGATGGGGCTGAGTTAGTCCGGGGCAAATCCAAAGCCGCAGGATATAGCAAGATCCTAGATAACATTAGCGGCATGGTGATCAATGAGATTGCCGTTCGTCAAACAAGAACAGCCGTTCAGGAAGCATACGAGCAACTAGGTGTTACCGAATCGGCTGACGTTGGCAGGTTCCATTGGGAAACTTGGGTAGCAACTTCCGGGCAAGAGGTTAGCCACGGATCCATTGATGCCATTGTTCAGATCAAAAAATACGGTGACATCAAACGTGGTGCTGTTCGTGAGGGCAAGTATGGCAAGTGGGATTTCAATTTTGAATACATCAAGGAAAGAGGAAAGCCAGACAGATTTGAGTTCATTGACAATGATGGAAATACTTATGTTTTTAAGTTTGACACAGCCAAGAAAATTCAAGATGAAATAACAGAACAGAATAATAAAAAGAATTATAACCCAGAACATCGGTTCATATTAAAGGATAAAAATGGCAACATCATCAAAAGGAAAACAGACAAGACAAAGAACTTCACCCTCACCAAAGCTTGGTATGACCACGATGGGGTCGATGCCCAAGCCTACTTCAGCTACCTTGAGTCCCAAGCAGAAGAAGTTGTCCCATCATCTAATGTCATTGACGATCAGGGCATCGTAGTAAAACGGCAACGTAACTACAACACACCTGTAGAGGGTGTCACATATGTTAACGAGGATCCAGATGAGATCCTTAACGTCAGCCAAGACGAACGTAATCAGTATCGAAACTTTGATGCTGAGACTGGATTGCCACGGACTAAACGAAAACGTAACTACATCCTTAAGCCTCAGGCATTGCAGTTAAAGGAACTGGAGCAAGAGCTTCAAAAGAAACCGGGCAATAGAATACTTAAGGATCGTGTTCAAGCGGCACGAGAACGGTATAGGAGATTAGCCGGATTAGTCCCCGGCTCAACAGAGGTAGTAATGCCCGTTACTCTCTTCACGGAACTCCCTTATGTTCCTACACTAAAACAGGTTTCTTATTCGTTAAATAAGAATAAGACCAAGCTGGGGTATAACCCGATCCTTGGTGTTAACACTCAGATCGAGGATGGCACCCCGGTAAGTCTACGTCTTGATATACCTGCCTATGATAATTTTGATACATGGGTTGTGGCTGTTCACGATGCAAGCAGGGAACAGGGAGACTCAATAGCCTATGCTCCATTTGCTCGTATCACTAATGTAAACTTCTTTAGTATACCTGATGCCGCCATCAACATAGCTTCCGGCAAGGCTAAGTCAACGATTGCACGGATGCACGGTAGTTTTGTAAATGACAATCGTGACAACATTATCAAAGATGCTGAAACATTTTTAGCTGACGGGTCATGGACACAGATTGGAATGAATCCGGAACGTGCATCTTACTTTTACAATAAGGCAAGCGGAAAGCCAATCATCTCCGCCGACGAAGTTATACAAGTTGGTGCACTGGTCCTAGCCAAGAATGCTGTTACCGTTAACCCGGACAACCCCCGGGTATACCAAAGGTTTAACCCAGATGCCAAGGTTCGTATTCGTTTTCAGAAGAAGACAACCACCATTGATCCAAAGAAACGTGCCCAGTTAATTGCTCGACGTGACAAACTCCTACGTGAAGAAGGCTTGTATGATTGGTTCCACAAGGATGTCCGTGAGGTTCTTAATGCTTTATACGATGAGGCTCAGTCAAGAGGTATGGAGCTTGACTACTTACGTGATTACTTCCCACGTAAGATCGAAGACTTTGAAGGGCTAAAGAAAACACTTGGCATTACGGACAGTCAGTCCGACACGATCATTAGCTTAATCAATAAGCAACGTGAATCCAAGGGGCTTCCTCCGCTTAATCCAAATGACCGTGCAGTTGCATTAGAAAATTACATTCGACGGAACATGAACTCGCTTCCAGCCGGTGCTAAAGTTCCGGGTAACCTGAAGCCACGTGACGTAGATCTTATAACGGATGAGATGTTGGACTATTACCAAGATCCCGTTCAAGCACTTAGTAACTACGTGATTGATATGGTCACAGCTATTGAGACACGTAAGCTAGTGGGCACTCAGAAGTTTGACGGTGAACGTATCACCGGAACTCTTGGCTTGCAGATGGAACGAATGAGACAGGTCGGAGACTTAAGCGATCAAGACATGGCGGACATAACCACCATTGTCTCTAAGCTATTTGGTGCAAAGAAAAGTGAGAACCTTGCATTGCAAGATCTGCGGACACTTACCTATCTGGGACTTTTGAATGACGTAAGTTCTACGATGACTCAGCTAAAAGATTTGGCTATGAGCTTCTACAGATACGGAGTCTTTAATACGGTTCGTGCCACGATGGACGATAAGATTGCACTTGAGGACATAGGTAAGGCAGGTAAAAGAATCACTACTGAAATCGAAGCGACACCCGACAGGTTCCTAGCTCAGTCATTGAACTTCATTCATTCAAAGATGACTGGATTCCGCCAACTGGATGCCAAGATGAAAACCGTTGCACTAAATGCAGGGTATAGGAAAATGCAGAGGGCGGCTAGATCCAACCCGGATTCTACAGCCTACAAGAAGTTGGTTTCAAAACTCAAGTTCATGCAAGGGGACCAATACGTTTCTACTATAGCGGCACTAAAGGCTGACACCAAGAATGATTATGTGATGGAAGCTCTCTACAATGAGTTAGCAGATGTCCAACCTATTGGTCGCTTGGAGATGCCTGAGCTTTACAACGGAAGTCCTAATTCACGTATCTTCTATTCGTTGAAATCATTTGCTATTGTGCACTTTAGTTTCTTCCGCCAAGAAACTCTAAACAAAATTGCGACACCGGGATCCAGACTAGAAGGTATGGAGAACCTGTTTAAATTTATGGTAGCACTGCTATCAGTAGGTATTCCGGTTGATGCACTTAAGGACTGGCTGTTCGGTCGTCCGTTCTACATTGAGGATGCAATCGTAAACAATATGCTTCAGACTATGATGCTCAACAAGTATACGGTTGAGAACTTCCGCACTGAGGGACCGCTAAATACTGCCTCTGGTTTTGTTGCCCCGGCACTGACAAGTATATACAATGGAATAGATAGGTCCATCCGGTCCGGCAAGCCAAGCTCCTTCCTCCGTAACCTTCCGTGGAAGGACTTCTACTACTTCCGATTCACCGAAGCAGGACGGGAGCAAGTCCGTGAAAGAAAACAATTCAAGGCATTCGAGAAAGGACAGTTCCCAGTTCCACCTCCGGGTCAGAACATTGGCACCATACCCCCGAAGGATCCATACGAGTTTAATCCCGAACAATTTCAAAGACCCGACATTGACCCACGGTTAATGGATGGCAGGTTCCGGTTGTTCTAAACGTAAAAGCCCCACCCCTGAATTAACAAGGGTGAGGCTACCACACACTGGAGATTTAACTAGGTCTAAGAGCAGACCTCGTGGGCATCACTGCTAACACTTACTCCGGTATAGATTATATCACTTAGATTCTTTGGTAAGAGCCGCCTTAATGTGGGCTTTCTCCTGCTGTAGCTCGTGCCTCCGTTCCTCGAGTCTCTCTATCTGATAGGAAACCATCCGTGATTCTGCCCGGATCAAATCAATCCGGACCTGAAGTCGTTCTATATTAGTATCATTCATCTATATTTATATAGTTCATCTTGAGAGAGTTGTCAAGTATATCCCGGATGTGAACCCTCATGAATCGTCCACGATTACTGTCCTCTTGGATCCGTTTGCTTACTCGTTTGATGCCGTGAGTTACCGATGTTCTTTCCCGGTTAAGTATCCGGCTGATGTTTTCGTGTGAGTATCCGCACTTGTGCATGAGGAACGAACAGATGTCCCGGGCATAGGATGCCTTCTTTGTTCGACGTGAACCTGATATTATTTTTACGGGCACCTCGCATGAAGTGCTTACTGCTTCTAGTATTTTATATTTATTATTCATTAGTAGAATCTTCCTGTTATGTGGTAGAATTTAAAGTATCCGATGGTGCCTCGTTCGCCTTCACGATTCTTAGCTATCTTATACTCAAGGTTAGTGTATGGTCCGTTCGAGTCAGTCATCTTTGAATCCTCGAAGTTACCCTGTTGCGGATACATGAGAAGGACAACGTCCGCATCATTCTCAATATCTCCGGAGTCCTTTAGATCATAGATGTCCAAGCCTCCCTCTCGCTTGGCACCCTCACGATTGACTTGTGCCAACAGCAGGATACCAATGTTTAACTCAAGGGCGAGTTGCTTAATCTTATGAGAGATGTTTGCAATGCCTTCCGCCTTGCCAACCTTCCCGGAATTAAACGGGATGAGTTGGAGGTAATCAATCACGGCTAGCTTTACACCTTGCTTGTCCACTAGCTTACGTAGTTGAGATGCCAGATCCTCTGCTGACTTAACGTTGTGGCTAGTGTATAACGGAACGGAGTGAAGTTGATCGATTGCTTCATCAACCTTCTTCATGTTCTCGTCGGAGATAACACCGTCACTTATCTGCTTGATGTTTACCCCGGCTAGGGTCTGAGCCATTCGTTTAAACAACTGCTTCTGTGGCATCTCCAAGGAGAATACAGCACAGGGTGCATTGTTGTGAGTGACTGACTTGAGGGCTATGTTAAGAGCTAAGGCTGACTTACCGCATGATGTCGGTGCCGCAAGGGTGATCACCTCGCCCGGTGCTATGCCCCGGTTGCCTAACTGCTGATCGAGTTTACCGATGTGAGTAGGCAATGCATCCGTGACAAACTCTCCGGCTAACATCTTTCGGAACTCGTCCTTAATCTCCTCAGCCGTTGAGCTTAAATCATTGGGCTTCTCTTGGGTGAAGTGAATCCGGTTAACCTCTGAGTCAACGGTGTGCTTAATGTTCTCAGCCGAATCTGACTGAGTCATTATGCTTTCAGTTGCGACCCGGTATGCCCGGTTCATCTTACGTAGGTTGGACTTCTCCTTAACTATCTTTGCATAGTGATGCATCTGCATGGAAGTCTCAACCCGATCCATGATACTGTAGATGGAAGTTACTCCACCTACGGCATCAAGGTTATCGTCACGGGTTAGTTGTTCGGACAGATGTATCTCATCCACCGGCAGGCTAGCATCAGCTAGCTTACCTAGGGCACCAAAGATACATTGGTTCCTGTGAATGTAGAAGTCATCGGCACTTACTAATTCTGTTACGGAATTGTAGTTAGCCGGTGAGTCATCAAGAAGACAGCAAGCTATGACAGCTTCCTCTGCTTCTGCATTATGTGGTAGATTTTCTATTTCGTTCATCGCTTAAGATGAAGTCCATAGACCGCAGGCATTGACCCAAATACTTAATATTTTCTTGCTCTTTTTTAGGTATTTTTTGTGTGTCAATTTCTTTATGTAACTTGTTTCCAAGTTGAACTGCATCGTGTATGGCTTCCAATATTTGCATAGTTGTTTTGTGTCTCATGTTGATAAATAAATGTAGCCCCGACACCTTGTCGAGACTACATCCTATTTTATCATGAAGTTAATTAGAGTCTCGCTCGACCATCCCTAGACTGATGAGGCTGTAGCCAATCAAGTCCCGGTAGATGTCACGAACTGTATCCCCTTTAGTATCAAGGGATAACTCTCCGTCTTTACAAAAGGCTTTGAGCCTTTGAAATTTATCCTGCATCCGGATAGCAACACCAACTAACGGATCAATGCCGAACTCCTCTGACCCATCGAAGTTAGCAAATGGATTGTCACACCCCTTGCCTCCGGTGTAGTCAGAGTTCTTGGCTCCGGTCAGTGCCAGTATCTCCTCGATCTCTTCACGGCGGAACTCGCTCCACCATTCCTTATCGAAGTTGATGTCGTCCAGTTCCACTTATTAAAATGGGTCTGAGTTAACGGCTGGACTGCTGTTCGCTACTGCCTCATCCTTTGGATTGACAGCTAGTGACAGGAACTTGACACCGGACTTGGCATCTTTCTTCCATGCCTTGATCCAGTAGTCAACACCACCCACGTTAATTGATCCACGTAGATCAGGGTGAGTGTCTTTTTCCTTGCGGTCATTGGGGAACAGTGCTCCGCCGTTAGTGTTATCGTATTTCTTTTCCATTATATTAGCTCCTCTAAGCTATTGGTTTTTGTTTTTGGTTTGTTTGATGTGCCATGTGTGTTCAGGGCATCCGGATCCTTCGTATCATCGATAGCGAACAATCCGTTAAGAGCATACTTCCGGGCATAGCTTGATGCTGACCCGGTGATCTGTGCCTCGTCCATTCCTTTCTTGGACTCAGCCTCACGTGCGAATGCACTTGAAGCTATAGCCTGATCGGAATCGTTGTCAGCTAAAGTTGCTGAAGCACGAACGTAGATACGTCCGGCTACTTCTACAATCTCATCGCTTACTACAAGAGAGCATCCCCACTCACCAAGCAAAGGCTTGACTGAATTTAAGATGTCCTCTGCTGATCGGTAGTTGTATCCACCGAACTTATTTGTTTGCCCCTTGGGGGCTTTAAGCGATCCTTGAATCGCTGATAGTTTAACCCGAAGGTTAGGTTTAGTTATTTCTTCTGACATGATTTAGTGTATATGGTTTTAACTAAGGTTCGATACAAGACTGATCGATCATTCACATTCTTGCAACATTTTATTTCACTTTTTTTCGCACCCATTTTTTGTAGTGCAAATTCTTGTTCCTCCTTGTTGAGGTTCCGCTTGAACCTAGAGGTTAATTGTTTGATACCAACCGGGTGAAGTATCCCGGATGCCGGTGCCTTAAGATACTTAGCTATGTTCAACAACACCTGCGGTAAATCCTTGGGGCTACCCCGACAAATACTGCGGTGAATGTTTTCAATCTTACCAAGCATAGTGTTGGCTTCCCGGCTGATCACCGCCCTGATCTCCCCGTTGAGATGATCGTGGTCAACGACTAAGTCATCGGTCACCCGGTCAAGGATAGGACATTTGTCCGGGGCATTATCCTTTCGCCATTGGGCTAACTTATTTTGGGGAACGTAGGTCATTAGGATGATGGGGTAATCTCTTCTACGGATAAGATAGTAAGGGTAGCATTCCTCTTGGTGGTGCAGTTACCCTGTTTGTCCGGTCTGCCTTTGCATACGTATGCGACCGCTTGCTTCTGATCGTGTGCCCACTTCTCCGTGCAACCAACGTAGTCCTCCGGCATATCCCGGTGCTTATACTTTATCTTGTATAGGTTCACAACGGAAGGTGGACATACTGTTTGCCATCGTCCCACTCTTGAACAGTTAAGCCAGTCAGCTTCTTCTGTAGTGCCGGGAACGTGAGGAAGCGAGGGTCTTGTCCCTTGAAACAAAAGGCTAGAAAGAATCCGCACTCACCCTTGAACTGTTGCTCGAACTGAGAGTAAATAAATAAGTCAATGAGTTTAAGGCGAGGTGTTCCCTTCACGTGTATCCAACTCAACTGTCCCTTATCGTTCTCAATAAGGTAGTCCGGGATGTGTCTCATCGTAGGATGAATCATCCAAAACTTTTTGATCTGATCCTGCTTCTCGTCGAAGCCAGTCCGGTAGAACTGAACACCCTTACGGGTGCAGTAGTCCTCGAACACGTCCTCGCCAACTCTCCCCTTGCATCTGTTTTCGTATGTATCTTGTGCGGTATTATTCATATCATTGCATGGTTATCTCTAGGTCAAAGTCATCAAACAGAATAATAAAATTCTGTGACTGCATCCCTATAATATTATAGTCAACCCACTCCATGGCTTCACCTTCATCCATGCCTTCTAATACAAAATGATTAAGCAGTTTGCCGTAATCATAGATCAAGTATCCCCGGACATCTGTTCCGATTATACAGTTATCCAACCCGTCTAAGCGAATCGGTTCTTCATTTATACTTTCGTTTGGTGCTATCATAAATTACATTCGGGTCAGCCAATAAAGTTTGGATGCATTCTTAAAAATTTGTATCCCGGTTTTGCATTCGTCCCTTGTCCACTCCTTGTGGTAGTGCTCGCACGTATCGCTGTCAACCACTACACTTATGCAGGCAGGTAGGTAGTCCAACTTGTGGTGCCGGCGGATGATGTCTGCTTCAATAGCTAACTGGTAGCAGTCCTTCGGGTAGGTCTTAGCCTTACCCTTAGTGTTAGTCCGGCACTTGTAGTCAGCTAAGAATACCAAGTCATTCTGATCCTTGCCAATGAAGTCAATCGACCCGGCGGTCTTAACCCGATTGCATTTAACTAGGTGCTCAGTAGCCAGAGGTGTGACTGACTCCTCAGCAACCCAGTCAATGAAGGCAGTGGCATGGTCACTCCATGCTGTCTCAACTCTTGGCTCCTGTCCCGGGCTGAGGTGAATGTGCTGAAGCTGATCCTCTATCTCCTTGTGAACGGCGGTGCCGAAGTCACTTGAATACATTGTGTCCCCGGTTACCGGGTGCTCCCGGGTGCCATAGCATAGCTTCTCTAGCTCTTGCCAAGGCAACTCCGGATGCTCACGGGCGAGGTCAGTTATCATTCGAGGGCGGTAGATAGAATCGAGGAAGGGGTCTTTGATCAATCCTAAGATAGTAGTAACGGATGGATAAACTTTGCTTTGCTTCCGTGCTTGTGCCGGTGTGGTCACATCGAGGCAAAGAAAGGGGTCTTGCTTGCAATCATAAAAATGAGCCATGCCTCCCATGAAGCATGACTCATCCGTTTGTGTCAACACCAATCAACAACAACTAATTATAACTCTTCCATCTCAATGATGTGAGTGAGGCAGTCCATCAATGACTGACCCTTCTCGCCGGTAAAGAATGCAATGCTATTTCTTCTTAGCTCCCAACTCAATCCGGGCATAGGGTGAACTGATATTTCATTATCATTAATATACTTGATTGCCTGCTGTGCATTGATGGAAGGCAAGGGCATCTTTGGATCAAGGACATACTCATCTCCTGTCTCCAACTCTCCGACATAACAATCCGTGAAACGTCCTCTGCCTGTTAGCTTGGACACCATATCATCTTGAGCCATCCGGCTCGCTCCCCCTTCGGGGTATGTGTGTAGTTTTATTCTCATAATTTTATCCTGCTGATACTAAACATTCATATTGAAAAGGGCAATCATCATCGTCTCGATAATCATCTACAGATTTCATGACTAGACCATCACGAAAATTCCAGACTCTCTCACCCTTGAATCCCATCCCGGGTTCAAAGTAAGTAAGCTCAAACCTCAGTGTAGGAAAGGCGGAAGACATGGCAATCGATACACGATTGTTGAACGTCTCCCATGCCGTGTTGAATTGGTAAGAGATTTCTCCCTCCCCGTGGTGGTCTTCGTCCATGAGCACACACTCGTAGGCTCCCCACTTGGTGCCCCAGTTGTTAGTGCACCAGTCATATCCCATTGGTTCCCCCGTTGCTAGGGCTGAGTAAGGCATGGATAATTCCTTGCCCCTTCGGTTGAGTTCGGGATGCACGAATCGGGAAAGCTCCAGATCGTTTACGATCTCAGGCTTTTCTGATCCCTTCCAGTGCAGTCCAATCCCCCGTGCGAATCGGATGAAGTCCTTGATGGACGGGGAGTCTCCCCGTATTACTAGTTCGTTAGCTACGTGATTAGGCATTAGTTGAATTGGTTGATGATGATTTGAACTGTGATTAGAACCAAGACTCCTAGTCCAGAGCAGGCTACAACGATTGAGGAAAAAAGGACAGCATCTCCGCCCTTGTATAGTTCATTTGGTTTTTGGTTTTTCATAATTTAGTATGTGGTTTCTTATGTGCCCCATCGGATACTCCGACTGGGCTTCTTATGTATCACAGGATTTTTAGGTGAGTGTCAAGCCCTAAGAATAATTTTCTGAGCAGAAGACTCCAAGCTCCTTGATATAGTAATGATAGTGATCGGTGCCGACCTTCTCCCGAAGGATCGGGTAGTCTTTGTCAACCGCCTTGCGGTAATACGACCGCCATCTGATGGCTTCCTCATCGCTAGTTGAGTGAGGGTAAAGTGCGAGCCAAGTTGTTGCCTTCTTCTGATACTTACTGGCTAATCCTGTCTCGTCCGTGCTGTAGTTCCACCCGTATTTTGGTGACTCCGCCATCTCCAAGTCTTCCTCGAAGACCCGAATGATTTCGCAGGTGTCGTTGTCATCGGTGAGCCAGACGTTGTTGTTCTCCTGCTTGATGACAGTTCCGAAGATGTGAAGGCGAGACGGCAGTCTCTCGTTCTTATTCTTAACGTGGTGCACGTAGTCCCATGTCTTAAACTTAGGTGAAGGCTGGGGCTTGCCTAAGTTCAACAGTTCCAAGTGCGGCTCGTAAATTTTACGAACCAACTCACAGGCGGCAAGCACCCTCTGAACATAGGGGTCGCTCTTGTCATCTGAGATTGCAGATACCTCAGCTTCATCGGTGATTAATTCGAGGGCTTTAACTAGTTTTTTGTTCATGATATTTATGCGGTTGATATGAGTGAGTGTTTATAATACGTGAATAGATTAGTGAGTGTCAATTATATTTGAATTAAATTCCATCGGCAAAGATGTGACTGTCACCGGATGGCTCCCGTCTCTCACCCTTCAGTTTGTTTTCGGATGCCAAAGTGTAGGCTTTGCCTACCTCTTCGACTAGCCAGTTCAAGCAGTGGCTATACCCCAGTTTATCGCTGAGTATTCGGGCATGACTGCCCTCTTCGGTAGTCTCAAAGACCACCTCTTCGAGGTCATCTATTATTGCGATGTGCTCGTCCCCGTAGTCTGGGTAGTAGGCTTGAAGGAATGAGTTGCATTCAGTCAGTAGTTCTTGAGCCAGTTCCTTCCGACCCATATCGGTGAGGTCATTGCTCGATTCGGTGGCTTCGTTGTATAGTTTGATTAGTATTGCTTTATTCATTTTAGTATTTGGTGTGTGGGTTGTGGGTGCCCCCAGAATGGGGGCTTACCCGTTGAGAGTGGTTAGGCATTCGTGATTAGATCAAAGGCTTTCTGAGCCTCCCTAGATGCCTTGAAGATCAGCTTCTTGTCAGCCTTGAGCACCTCCGCCCAGTTCTTGAAGTAAGCCTTCGAGTTGTCCTCAGTCTTAGCGAAAATGCCGTGAGCATTTGAGAGGAAGGAAGCAGTCAACTCAGCGACCAGTTCCTCTTTAGCATAGGGATCCGACCCGAACGTTGCAGGCTCGAGGCGATCAAGCCGTGAGCTGTGCCCCGTGCTGTGTGCCATCTCGTGAAAGAAGGTATGGTAGTATTCAGCAGGGCTGTGAAACTGAAGCATTAAGGGCATCTTGATGCTGTCGAGGCTTGGATTGTAGCAAGCCCTGTTTCCGCCTTGGCTGAAGGCTAGCCCTTCATCCCCAATCCACCGATCAACGGTTGCACTACAGGCTTTAAATTCGGGTTCCTCGTGAGGCATCACGTCACCAGTCACAGCAGGCTCGGGCTTTGCTTCCTCTTTGAGATCAGTCTGATCTTGGTTGAATGCGGTTGAGTATTTTTCATACATCACCTTCTTAATCTTGCCTGCCCGTGCCATAGCCTCGAGTGTCTTCATGCTGTGAGGCTTATTAGGTATTAGCTTTTTACCTAGCTTGCCGCCCTGTCCGTGCTCAAAGAATAGCACCCCCCAGTAAACCACGGGTGTGCCCTTCTCACCTTTTTGAACCATGCCCCCTTTATCCTTCCATTGCTTGAAGGTGCCCCATGTTGTGGACTGAAAGCCCTGTGCATTAGCTTCCATCCAAAGCATAAGGGTGTTGATCCCTTGATACTGTTTTCCAGATGAGACATTAACGGGGAACTGCCCCGACATGGCACCGCCTGCCCCGTTGCTTTTCCACGGCTTTGTCCACGGATTAGTGCCCTTGCTTAGTGCCTCAATGAAGCGGTTTGTGATAGTTTCGTGAAGGTCGATTTTTGCTTTTTTAGTGCTCATATTTAGTAGTATTGATTAGGTTATTTATTAGGTTAGAATTAAACGATGGGACTATAATATATTAATAAGATGTGAATAGATATCACTAATTTTGAACAGCAAGTCCAAAATAATGAAACTGAATATCTATTTGATCCCGTTTTCTGAGTATTTTATCAACGACTTACAGAATTGCTATCAATGACTTATGACTTTTATCAACGACTTACGTAAGATCGTATAGCCCTTAGTGAGCCGTAAATGCCCCTAGAATCGGTCCGATTTTCAAATGGCACCCTACCCCTCGAAGGCTCACGGACGAGCACAGAGGGCAAGTCTCAGCTTTTGAGATTCAGTCGCATTAAGGGTTATTGAGAGTCAGTCTCATTCCATATTCACCCCATGAATACCTCCCTTGTGAGGAAAAGATTTTTGTTCCACGTGGAACATTAGAATCATTCTTAGTTGCTACTGAGTCCCAGTCTCATTAAAACTACAGCCCGACTTTTTGCGACCTAGTCTCATTTGGGGATCCGTGCCTATTGATATTGAGTCTCAGTCTCATTACGGCGACATGGGGGGAGGGGGTCAGAATTTTTTTGGCTTATATCTATCTATATACATAAACATGGCTATAAAAAAATATGCTCCTCATAGGATTTTGGACTTGACAGCCCTGATCAATCAGGTGATACATAAGGAGTTCTCTTGATCCTCATTCCCTTTCTCGCCTACGGCAGAAAGGTTTATTACGTACCACAGGTGTATTGTATCATATAATATACTTGACACGTAAGTGCTACTAAGAAATAGTTGAAATAAGATGGATGAGAAGGAACAGTTAATGCAGGAGATAACCACGTCCATTCAGGACATATCTGAACAGAAGGAGTTAGATAAGCTGAATAGTCTAAGTAGGTTTGCTCCGGAACGGGTAGCTAAGATGCTATACCTGTATGCCACGGGATCCAGTCAGACCCGGCTAGTTAGGAAGTATGGCTTCGATAGACATACTGTCATCTCAGTGCTTACGGACTATGCGGACCACATAGGTAAGTTCCGGGAACTGTCCGGGAAGATAGCCGCCAAGAACTACTTAGATATGTCCAGCCTAGAGGAGGACCTTATTGAGGTAGTCCGGGACCGGCTTGAATCCGGGGAACTAGAAGCTACGTTCCGGGATCTAAAAGAACTTTCAATAGCTAAAGCTAATGCCGCACGGGAAGCACTGACCGCCCGGGGTGAGGCAACCAATATCACCGAGGACCGGAAGGTATACACCCAAGAAGACTACGAAGCTACCGCCAAGGCGGCAGAGGAACGAATCCGGAAACTAAAAGAAGCGGAAGTGATTGATGTCGATTAACTCAGAATACCATGAGGATATACACGAGAAGGTTCGGGCTATCTTATCCGAGCACTTCCCGAACTATATGTTCATAGTAATGAATGACGATGGTGACTTGTATTATGACTTTACTAATTTGCCAATAGGCAAGATGCTAATGAGAGAAGTCCGGGACGAACTAGATGTAGATGACTTTGACTTTGAGTGGGTAGAGGAGGACGAGGACGAAGAAATTTAATATGATATACGACAACCAAATATTAACTAAAGAAGAAGCCAAGAATGTATCAGACACCGTGCTTTCACTAAGTGATTCATTTACCAAACGAGGATTTTTTAACACACTTGGTGCATCAGTATACTTAGACGACCTATTGGAATATGCGGGACTAGCCGATAAGATGAACCCAGTATTGGAAACTAACTTTGGTGAGCTATATAAGATCTTAATGAATCAGATCTCAGAACTCATGGGTCTCCCCGTTGAGTTTCACCCCTACGGGGCACTACCCGGATTTCATATTTTTGGAAAAGATTCCGCAGGCAAAGAAGGACACACTCACGAAGACAAACCATACCGCAGAATATACTGGTCCGAGCCATTTGAATCCCCATTTTCATTTACATTAGCTATTAACATTCCGGGCAAAGCCGGATTAGATGTATGGTTAGATAAAAAAACGGATCAACCTCAATACGTTGACTACCAGCCGGGGCATATGTATTCCCATTTTGGGCATATATTTCACCGCATTGCCGGAGTAGGTGACCCCACTGACGAAGATCCAAGGATTACACTTCAAGGACACGGAGCTATACTAAGTCTAAGTAACAAGATAGTTATCTATTTTTAATTAATGTCCATTGAATTTACACCTCATCCCATACTAGATGCCCCTAGTGACGAGGAGATTCTCCTCTTAGCAAAGAAAGATCCTAAGCTACTCGAGGATCTACACCGTGCTCACGAGGGTAGGATAGAAGCCGCCACGAACGATCCGGTTCGCTACGGCTTTGACTTAGATGGCTGGGGCAGGATCCGGAACGGGCTAAAGGAATACAACGAGGTCCTTACCCTAGGGGGTAACAGATCCGGGAAGACTACCGGGTGTGCAAAGATAATTATGCAGGCTGTCATGGAGAACATGAACGGTCACATAGTTTGTTTTTCACAGAATGCCGATACATCCGTCAAGGTTCAGCAAGCCGCGATGTGGGAGATGATGCCCAAGGAGTTCCGGAAGAAGACCAAAAGCACGGAGGGATACATTAACTTCTCTATGCAAAATGGATTCACCGGAAGCTCTTTTATCTTTCCGGATACCCGGACCCGGGTTGACTTCAAGACTTACACACAGTTCTCAAATAACCAAACCATCCTAGAGGGTATGCAATTCGGGTTTCCTTCTAAGCCAGACAACCTGAACATGGGGGCATGGCTAGACGAATACCTTGGTGATGCGGCTTTGGTTAACACACTTCGATTCCGTTTAGCTACATTTAATTCAAAGATGATACTGGGGTTCACTCCTATTGATGGGTTCACACCTTTTATTAGTGAGTATTGCACCAATGCAGAAACACTAGAGACTCGTGAAGCGAGTCTATTAAAGAACCGCCAGCTACCAATTCGGCAGTATAGCCCTAACCGGGATGCCGGCATTGTTTACCTGCACTCAGATGAGAATCCATTCGGGGGTTACAAACGTCTAAGCAAAGATCTCAAGGGTCGCCCGGACGAAGAGATCCTAGTTCGTGCCTACGGTGTACCGGTGAAGTCAATGACATCACTGCTACCCCTGTTTTCGACCGAGGTAAATGTTCTTGGCGACATTCCAAACAAATACGGAATGAAGTTCCCGGACATCAATGACGATGACTACACGATTTACATGGTAATGGATCCGGCAGGTGCCCGGAACAGTGTAGCTATCTGGGCGGCAGTTAACGAAGCCGGGGAGATATACATCTTCGATGAGTTCCCCGACCGGGATGCATACGGGGAATGGGCAATGTTCGGGGATCCAAAGTGGAAACGTGGACCAGCATCAAAGAAAATAGGCTACGATGTGCAGGGATACACTGATTTATTCCTAGGAATAGAGGAATCACACGGGGTAGAAGTCTTTGAAAGGATAGGGGATTCACGTTATTTTGCCCGGGAAAACGAGAATAATGACGACTTATTTACTACATTTTACGATCATGGCTTAGTCTTTGTTCCATCAGATGGCAGGACACAGGACATGGGCATTAGTGCACTGGACGATTGGTTCAGTTATAATCCTAATGCTACTATCGATGAAATGAATAAACCTCGTTGTTACATTCACGAACGATGCGGCAACTTGATTGACAGTTTAATTAACTACAATGCTAACGGAAAAGCTGACGAACCACTGAAGGATTTCTTTGACGTGATTCGTTATCTACGTATGGCGAACCGGGGCGAAGGTCCTGACCACGTTACCAACAAAGACATGAAGGTAATACAAAAAACAACAGGAGGATATTAAATGGCTAAGACAAAAGCAACAGCACTAGCAGAAGAACTAGAGGTAGATTTTTTAACTATCTCTACTATCATTGAGGAAAATGTTTCCGAAGATGATATTAGCGGCAAGGGAAAGAACACTTGGTTAACCGAAGATGCGGTCAATATAGTTAAAGACAAACTAGATATACCCGAGTTAGTTCCTACTTACTTCACAGGTAAAGTAACACACCAAGCACCTAACCCTAATTATGTTTACGTTTATTTAAAAGAGCTAAGTAAAAAGGTTCCGGTAATTGTGCCACGAAGATTCAAGGGCAAGTTAAACGGCAAGATAATCAAGGTTGAGGAAATTACAGATAATGCAGGATCCAGCTACAGATACATTCCAACAAGACATAACACTTGATCCGGATTTTATAGACGAACAGGTTGACAGGTTGTTGGCTTGGGAAATACTTCAGAGGTATTTTAATGGAGAAGAAAACCTTCCTATGAAACCTTTAGATTTGTGTGATAAAATCGGGGTGAATAAGGGCTATGTCCATCAGGTCATTACAACCGTTAGAAAAAAACTAAATGCAGAACGAAGATATTTTTGAATCCTTAACATACGTTGGGGATGAACCCAACGTCAATGCTCTCCGCCGTGCTTACGATCAGACGGTAGTCGAACTAGAACCATACTTTGATGTGTGTCGCACATCTTATGATGACCGCCGCAACTTCTGGAACGGCAAGTCCCGGGATCTCCGCAAGCATGGAGCAGATGCCTTTCCTTGGGAAGGGGCATCCGACATGGAGTCTCACACTATTGACGAACGTATTACACGTTTAGTATCTTTGTTCATGTCAGCACTTAGTCGTGCAAACATCCGGGCATTCCCCGTTGAGATCAATGACATCGGACGTTCAAAGGTCGTCTCAAACTTTCTCCGTTGGATGGTTACAAGTGGTTACATTAATCGGTTCGCCGAAGAAATGGAACTAGGTGCCAACTATCTGCTAGAACGAGGATTAATGGTTACATACGTAGGTTGGAACCGGGAAGATACCCGGTTTAAACAAACTGTAACTATGGATCAGATAGGACAAATGAACCCAGAGATCTATCGCTCCATTCTTGATGGGGGTAACGATGATGAACTCGCCGCTTTTGTTGAGACTACGTTTGATGGTATCAATATTAAAACAGCAAAAAAAGCTATCAAAGAACTTCGTAACACCAGCGAAACGGTTCTACCTTTGATCCGCCGTTTAGTAGATGCACCCGAAATAAAAACACTTTCCCCTGACGGAGATTTCTTTTTTCCTAGCTATGTTACTGATCCCCAGCGAGCACCTTATTGTTTCTGGCGGACATCATACACGGCACAAGAACTAGAAGGCAAGGTTCTTACGGACGGATGGGATGCTGACTTTGTTCAGCACATCATTGAAAGGTATCGTGGATCCACCGATGTTATGGTTGACCGTGATCGAGACGAAAACCGTAGCATGATCTTTACTGATGTCACTGATCAGCAAGACGAACTAATTGAAATTATCTACGGCTATCAACGTTTGGTAGATCCGGACGATGGTGCACAAGGAATTTATTGCACAGTCTTTCACCGAGAGTTTAGCGGAGACGGAGACATTCCCGGCTTTGCCAAGTTTGAATTACTTAATGGATACGAAGATTACCCAGTGGTAGTCACACGTTTATCTGAGGATAGCAAACGTATGTATGATACGATGACATTCCCTCAGATCCTTCGTGGTATTCAAAATCAAATCAAGATCGAACGTGACTCACGGATTGACCGGAACAGCATTGCAACAATGCCTCCGATCATTCACCCAGTGGGTCAGGCACCAACTGATTGGGGTCCCGGTCGTTACATTCCTTATCGTCGCAAGGGGGATATTGACTTTGCACCTACTCCGCCACCGCCTACCGGGTCCATTGAGATGGAACAAACCCAACAGGCTCAGGCTGATCGCTTGTGCGGATTGGATGAAACCAGTCAAATTAGCGGTGTTCGCAAGCAATTCTTGGTCGATAAGTTTCTTCAACATACAGCTAAGGTCCTACGTATGGCATTCAAATGCTACCAACGTTTCGGACCTGATAGCACATTCTTCCGGGTCACCGGTGTCCCTGAGTCAGTTCAAATGGTTAAGGGAGATCCGAATGAAAGTTTTGACATTATGATTAATTATGATGTATTGACTACGGATCCAGAAGCACAGGCACAAAAATTACAAGGAATGCTTGGTATGCTTCAGTATGATCGCAACGGTCTAATGAATGTAGATAATTTACTTACAGCAATCGCATCATCAATTGATCCAGTTCTAGCGGACGGAATACTTCAGTCACCCCAAGTTGCTCAAGACGAAATCATTCGTGGAGTCACCGATGACTTGGCTAAGATCTTTGCAGGTATTGAAATGCCGGCTCGACCCAATGGTGGTCAGACCGCAGTCCAACTAATACAAGAATATTCACAGCAAGAAGATGTAGCCGGTCGCTTACAACAAGATCAAATGTTTGCTCAACGTTTAGAAAAGTATATGGGTCAGTATACATTCCAAATGCAACAAGCGGAGAATGCACAGATCGGACGTATCGGAACATCACCCGCAGAAGTCGGCAACGTAAATACACAAAATGCAAACGAGTCCAGCTACTAACATACAAGCAGATTTAGAAACACTATCTCAATACGAAGCATTTGCTCGTTTCATGGGATTTGTTTTAACAATGAGAGAAGAGTGCATAGAAGAACTGCACCTTGCTAACTCAGACAATATACAGCAGATCAGTGGTAGACTGTTGTCATATGATCAAATTTTACACATGGTTGATTATGATTCTCTAATTGAGAAGCATAGAAATTAAGTGTGATATAATAAAAACCATCGGCATCGCTCGCCGTTAAGGAGTGGGTAATTATGACAGACGAATCAAATCCGGAGATCGCTGAAGCCGCAAGTTCAGTGGACAGTACAAATATCAGTGTAGCTGAGTTCGCTCAAGCTCGCTTGGGAGGAATCCCAACTGAAGAAGAAGTTGCTACTCAACAAACAGAGGAAGTAGCTCCTGAGTCAGTTGAAGAGGAACCCCTAGTTGTTGATGCAGAAACAGAAACGGTTGAACAAACCGAAGAAGAATCTGCTGATGATGTTCTTTCTCAGATGAATATGGACGATATGTCCGAAGACGAATTACGGGAACTAGCTGAAAAGTTAGGGAGTCGTGCCGTTGCTAGGTTTGGAGAACTGACAGCTAAACGTAAACAAGCCGAAGAAGAGCTTGCTCGTTTAAAGTCAGAGATGCAATCCGAAGATCCTCTTAATACAAAGAAACCAGTCGAAGACAATCCTTTCAATGATTTGAATACAGTTGAAGAACTGCAAGGCAAAGCACAAGAAATGGATCAGGTAATTGAATGGGCAGAAGATCTTATTTTTAATAGCGATGGTTACGGACCTGAAGACGTTGTTACTGAAGCTAATGGTCAAGAGCTTACAAAAGCTCAGATCCGTCAGACTTTACGTAATGCACGTAAAACAAAGGATACGTTCCTACCTGATCGTCTACGTCAACTACAAGAGCAAGCTCAGTCAGTGCAATTAAAATCTGCATTTGCTGAACAAGCTAAAAAAGAATTGACGTGGATGGACGACGACAGCAATGACGTTAACCAAAAGTATCAGGCTATGTTACAAGATCCTCGTTTGCAAAAACTTGAATCAGTAATGCCCGAAGTCTCCGCACAACTACCATACCTAATTGCTCATGCGGCAAATAGTTTGTATGCGAGGAAGCCAGTTGGATCCATGAATCCTCCTAAAAGTGGCATTCCTTCGGCATCGGTATCAGATCGTTCTACATCTAAGAAGGCTCAAAACATCAAAACAATAAGTCAACAATTCCGTGATAGCGGAAACAAAAGTGATTTTATTCGTTTACGAACCCTTCAATTATCAAACCAATAATTTTTTACTATGGCTTTTTCAAATACTTATACAACTCTACCGGGATCGGCTTCTTCCAATCGTGAAGATTTAACCGACATCCTGTCTATCCTTGCTCCAGAAGAAACTCCAATTCTTTCTGGTGGCTCTCGCAAAAAAGCAACCAATGTTTCTTTTGAGTGGACACTTGACAAACTTGATGACCCTAATTCTACAGGTGTTGTTGAGGGTGCTGACGTTAGCACATTCACTGATGCATTTGCTTCTCGCGAACGGACTTCTAACTTTGTTCAGAAGTTTCGCCGTGACTACATGGTATCTGATCTTCAAGAGGCTACCGATTCTGTTGGTCCTGCTAAACTTGCTGAGGCTGAAGCAAAGTCAATTCGTGAACTAAAACGTGATATCGAAAAGACTATTGCAGGCACTCAAGACAAGAAAGTCGGAACAGGAAGTGGCGGCACTCCCGCCAATCAGGCTTATCAAACTGCTGGTCTTGGTGCTTTCATCGATGACACTCCTGCCACAGGTCTAGTTCCTGCTGGATTCGAGACTCCCGGCGACAGCATTTATGCTACAACTGGATTCAACGAAGCTGAGTTCAACGACTTGATCTCTAGCATCTACCGCCAAACAGGCAACGTAGATAGCTTGACTCTTGTTGCTGACACAGGTCTTCGTCGTCATATTTCTGACTTCGCTCGCATCAATGGTGTTCTTGGTGATTCAATCCGTTCGGTTAACTACGATGGTGGTTCTTCCACAATCAAGTTATCGGTTGAGCTTTACCAAAGTGACCACGGCATCGTGAGTATCATCAATGGTAACCCAGCTTGTATGCCTGCTTCGACTGGCACTACAACTACTGCTACTGGATACTTGGTTAACCCTGAGTACTACGGCATCCACGAACTGATCCCAATGGGTTCAACTCGTCTGCCTAATCAAGGTGGTGGCGAACGTGGCTACGTTGACTGTGTTCTTGGACTTGGTGTATACCATCCTCAAGCTCACGGTAAGATCACTCAGATCGACTAATTCAATCCGAAGTCTCCTTGCCCCTACATGGGGCAGGGAGCTTCTTTTTATCTACACATATGTCAGAACAAATAAGTCCAGAATTAAACGAATACGTTGACAAATATTTGGTCAATGAGGTTCAAACAGAAAAGCAACGTGTTGATGTTGCTAAAGAAGAGGCACACTCAAATGTCGGGAAGACTCACCCGGTGCTTGGTAAGTGCATTGCAACTATACCTGCTCGTGAATACTTTAGATTGGTTCAACAATACGGAACCGAAGAAGTTCACAGCAAAGAATTTTTAAAATTTTTCCAAAAGGAAATGCCTGAGCTTGCTCCTAACAAAGTCTAATGGCTAAAAGTTATCCAGATCTATTTGAGCTAGTCCGGTCCTTAGCCGGTGTGGCTTCATTTACTATAAGTGAAGAAAATGACATCTTACGTTTGGCTAACCGCAGACTATATGAGGCTTACAGTGCTTCTCAGATGTGGACACCTTACATTATTGTAGGAGAAAAAAGAACCATATCAAGTGACCAAGTTGTCCCGTTTGCACAAACAAGTCCGCTTAAAGATACTATATCTGAGTTCCAACGTATTCATCGTGACCAGCCGTTTCTTAATTCAGGAACTATGGAGTATAACTTTTATGTTGATGCGAACGGTGCTCACGTAATGAACCTAGGTAGCACTACCGACAGTTCGGTTTATGTAACTTACAAAAAATCATTTACTGATTTTACAAAAACTTCAACAGATATTCCTGAAGAATTTTTCTACTTTGCGGCTCATGCTACTTATGCTGACTTTCTCCGTATGGATGGACAGACCAGTAAAGCAATGGACGAAGAAAATAAAGCAACCTCTTACCTAGCAAACGAGCTAGAGAAGCTCGATATAATCTCAAACAATAATACAATTCGACGTAAGTTTACTACTTACGTTTCAACACAATCCAGATAATGAATACTTACGTAGTTAACAGATACAATGTGCCTACACCGGGTGCGACTTCCCAGTTAATAACTTTTGACGATGCAACCGTAAGACAATTTACGGCTTTCAATAAAAACACTAAGGTTATATTTATGAGTGTAACAAACGGCGGAGTTTTTATGACTATTGATGGAACCGATCCTACGGTTACAGAACACCATAAATTGTATGCAGGAAATAATTATTACTTTAATTCGGATTTAATGAGCCTAGCTAAATTTAAAGCAGATACAAACAATACAAGTGATGCTTTAATTTATGCATCTGAATTAACTAATTAATATTATAGCATGAATGCTTATGATGTTAATAGGAACAGTCCTAAGAATTTTGGAGTTGAATCAAGGCAAAGAAATTTTCCTAAAAACGGAAATAAGAAAACAGTTAGTTTTGCTGAATATTTGGACCCGAATACTAAGGTTTGTTTAATAAGTGCAAGCGACACTACCGGAGGTCAGGCGGCGATTGAAACACTTTGGTATACGTTTGATGGAAGTGTTCCTCGCCCCAACAATGGACATAAAATGACAAGCCGATCAATATTAAAATTATCAGCAGAAGCCGTCCGAGTTGCGAGATTTTCTAATCAACCCGGAATACAAAGTTCATTGATTATACTTAGGATGGATCAATTATCTTAATTATGGAAGAAATATTTACAAAATCATTTATAGGAACCGGGGGTTTTTTGGCTACATTGGGACTACAAGAAATTAATGCATTCGTCAGCCTACTCGTAGGTTTGGCTACACTTGGATACATGGTATCATCAATCATTAAGATATGGAAAGGACTTGGTAAATGACAGTAGAACTATTGGCAATGCTAGGTGGTAGTGTTTCAGGATTCATAATGAAACTTATAGCCACTCAAGCTGAAGCACAGGGTCGTGCCCTCGAGGCAATGATCCAACGTCAGAACGTAGCGGACCTGTCTGCGGACAAGGCATCGGCTCGTGGCGGTGTATGGGTTCGTCGGTCATTAGTAGCAATAACGTTCTTTGCCATTGTAGTAGCCCCATTTGTTTTTGCATTTACTGAGGTAGGAGTAACCATAGGCAGGGAAACAAACGGCTTTCTAGGGCTATTCAAGACCCTCAAATGGGATACCCTGCAAGGATTTGTAATTCTACCGGAGGTTCGCCAGACAGCACTAGCTATTGTTGGCTTTTACTTCGGTTCATCACAAGTTAAATGAATGAATTTTTGCAAATCATATCCTCTATCACACCAGTTTTAATTGGTATTATTACACTAATTATTGTGCTAGCTAGAATGCACTACAACCTAGAAGCTCTTACAGAAAAAGTAAAAGTCCTGTTTGATTTTCACAACAAAAGAAAGAAATAATATTATGCCAAAAGGAAAAGGAACATACGGAACTAAACGAGGAAGACCACCAGCCAAGAAGAAAATGAAACGTGGTAAGTGCTAATGGCTAAGATCTGCAAAAAGGGTATAGCTTGGGCTAGACGTACGTTTGATAAGTATCCTAGTGCTTATGCCAATATGGCGGCATCTAAGTATTGCAAGGACCCCAACTATGCTAAGGGCAAGAAAAAGCGGAAGAAATAATGGGTGAGCTTAAAAAGTGGAGACAACAAAACTGGGTTAGAATTGGAATCGACGGATCAATTAAAGGACCTTGCGGAACGTCTAAGAATAAAAAGAATCCCGACCGTTGCCTTCCGATGGCTAAAGCTAAGAGCCTATCAAAATCAGAACGAGCCGCTACAGCAAGGAAGAAAAAGAAAGCTGGAGCAAAAGGAAAACAATTTGTAAGTAACACCCCCAAAGCAAAAGTAAAACGTGGCAATAAATAAAAGTAAAATGAAATGCAATTCACCTCGCAGAGACGTGCAAGGTGGAAAGAAGTTTGTTGTCAAGGCTTGCCAAGGCGGCAAGGAAAAGGTTGTCAGGTTTGGTGATGCAAACATGACCATAAAGAAAAACCGTCCGGCACGGAAGAAAAGCTACTGTGCAAGAAGCGGAGGTATTAAAGGTAAATCAAATAAGTTATCTGCTAACTACTGGAGCCGCAAGGCTTGGAACTGCTAAAGGAAATAATTATGGCTGGAAGATTTATAGTACAAATGAGGAAGCAACGGGAAAGAAAAGCCCGTAAGGCTAAGATTAAAGAAGAGAATATGTCTCGTGCAACGAATACACCAAGTGAACGTATTGATATTGCTGATGCCGGCACCTTGCCAGAAATGACAGTAACAGGAAAACCAACTAGTTACAGGGATGTAAGGATGGGTCGTGCGACCGCAATGCAATATGCCCAATCCAGATTTAGGAGAAATAAAAAAAACAAAAATAAATAATGCCCGGCAGGTATAGATCCTACGGTCGTGAGGACGACCAAATGAAAGAAGACCTAGAGATTGGATTCTCTGGGTTTAATAATCGTGTCCGCCCTGACCAACTAAAGCCGGGAGTTCTTGCTGAATCAAAGAACGGTCGCCTTGATTTGAACGGAGAGTGGCAAGTTCGCAAGGGGGTTAATGTTTTAAATGTCCCGTTCGTAACGGGATCAGCTTCGTTTCGTTTGCCTACTACGGCAGAAAGAGGTTCAACAACTATAGGTGATTTGCCTAGAGTAATGGAGGGAGTTTCTATTGCGACTGACGGAATAGTAACAGTTGTTTTAACTAGTCATGGGTTTTCTGTAGGAGACGAAATTGTTATTAATGGTGTATTTAGGGCAAGCCTTCCTGACATAAATGGAAGTTATACAATTACGGTTGCTAGTGGTGCCAATAGATTTAAATTTGATTCAGGGATAACTGGTAGCACGGGATCATATACATATCCCCCTGCACAAGGGTTGATAACTTCGTTTACTTTACCCTTTGCCCCAGTTACAGAGGTCCTAAGCACGGCACCTTTATCCTCTCCGGGAGGAACATCTATTCTTTCGGAAGGATCAGTTACGGGTGTTCGTGCCGGAACTGATTACAGTAACCCAGAAGTTGATAAAGACGGAGAATACATTGTAGCATCAACTAATTTGTCGGCACTAGTCCTGAAGTTATCAAATGAAGAAACATTTGAAATGAAGTTTCCTGAAGGCGAAGTTGTTCTTCAGAGAGCAGATATGCTTCAAGCATTTAATCGATTGTTTATTTTTCGTGACAGTCAGATTGCACTTGAAAACAAAAAGTTTTTTGATCCAGTTACCATTCAGACAATATCTCAAACAGCAAGCACGACAGTCGATGTGACAACATTTTTAAAACACGGGTTAGTTGACGGAGACATGATAGAAATACGTGATGTTACCGCAGGAACTATTGATCCCAATGGTCAATTTGAAGTAATAAGTGCAACCGATACAGGATTTACCTACAACGTAGGAACGTCCGGGACTGAGTCATATACCGTTACCGGGGACTCAAAGGTTTACCCTACTTTTACTCGGGTGGCAGAAGGGGATTACACTCAGCCAGCACAACTAAGCACTACGATTACAACGGATAAGGGTATTACAACTTGTGTATCCTCGTCGGCTCATAACTTAACAACTGGCAATACGGTTATAGTAGAGGATGAAGCCGCTAGCAATTTAGTTAACGGCGAAGAGTATGTTGTCACCGTTGTTGATAGCACAACTTTCACAATCTTTGTTCCGCATCCTAATGAATCAAATACTCCGAATGTTATCTTTGAAAGAGAGGTATCAATTGGTCTAGGCTTTATGCATATGCCAGCACCTGAGTTCGGGGTGTATCACCAACGTCGATTAATTGTTCCGTTTCGTTATAACCAAGAAAGCATTAACCCGCAATTACCAACTGAGTTTACAAAAATCACTCCTACTGGAGTAAGAGATGAAATAGCTGTAAGTGATATTCTTGACTCAGATACGTATGATCAGGTTTATGCTAAGTTTAGATTCAATGCCGGAACTGCTGACTATACGGTTGGGTTTCATTCGTTTTCTGATGACAAACTGTTGGTGTTTAATCGTAACAGCATTCATTTAGTTGCCAGCAGTGGAAACCTTTCTACTGCTCAGACTCAGTTGTTGACTGACGAGGTCGGTTGTGTTGCCCGGGATAGTATAATTCAGGTAGGCAACAATGTTTTGTTTTTATCTGACAACGGTGTATACGGGGCAAACTTCCAAGACCTTTATAATCTTCGTGGCAATGAGATTCCTTTAAGTGAAACGATTAATAATACCATGCAGTTGATTAACAAGGACTTGTGGGATAAAAGTTCCGGGGTTTATTTTGATAATCGTTATTACCTAGCCATTCCCCTTAATGAGGAAACGGTTACGGTTGACGAAGAAGGAAACGTATCAGCAGAAATAACCCGTGCTCCATTTAATAATCGAATTATTATTTATAACTTCCTCAACAAGCAGTGGGAATCAGTTGATAATGTCGGGGACAGTAACTTTGAATACAAAAAACTTATTGTAGCCGGTGACGGAGAAAACCGTGGTGTTTATATTCTTAGCACAAATGGGGGCATTCACAGGCTTGATGTATTAGATCAGGGCAATGACCGTGTAATTACTGAGGTTGCGGCTGGATCACAGGACCCCGATGATCTGATAACTACACCGAGCATTGAGGGAGAGATGACAACCCGAATGTTTACCAATCAAACGATTGACCGGAAAAAGTGGAATAACTTCGAGATGCAGGTTCAATCACATATTGACTTAAAGTCAGACTTCTTTATTACTGGTATAACAGAAAATGTTGATGATACAATAGATCTGAAACAATTATCTTCTTACCTTAATAATGAATTACTTCCTGAAGACGAAGATGTTTCTATCCGGGGACGGATCGGGAACA
>WLWF01000550.1_pt1 | contig 35418 bp, 39 predicted proteins | sample 6718331 | NCBI WGS metagenome assembly WLWF01 (sample SAMN12718692, study PRJNA515312) | sponge metagenome | isolation source: marine sponge | host: Mycale hentscheli | place: New Zealand: South Island, Marlborough, Capsize Point | collected 2003-05-01 | reverse complement strand
TTTTTTGGACTTTATCTGATGATGATATTAATAAACTAACTACAGAACAAATTTTATGTAAAAAATGTAATAAAATAGGTTTTGGAATAGCTTCAAGCCGAGACACTTTTTTTGTTGTAGCTAAATACGACAAAATGGCAGATTTTAATAATTAAATTATGTATTATATTTATCATATACCTGGTAAAAAAATTGGTGTTACACGTAATTTAAAAAATAGAGTTACACTTATACAAGGTTATAAAGAAGGTGAATATGAAGTTTTAGATTCTAGTGATGATATTAATTATATATCTGAAAAAGAAATAGAACTTCAACATGATTACGGCTATAAAATTGATAGACAAAAATATAGTGATTTAAAATTAAAACAATTAAATTTTATGAAAATAAACGTAACTACTCAAACAACAACATTTCCATGTGAAACCGTTGATTTAAAAAAAGTTTTAAATAAAAACTTAGGAATGGAATGGGTTACAGATTTAAGCATATTTTCTTTAAATAAAAAATCTATTAAATGGATATGCAAAAATGCTAAAACATCTATGTACAATAGTGATCGCTGCTACATTTATAATAAAGCTTTTTATGAAGATTTATTAGCGGAACCACCTATACCATTAGATGAGCTTTTTAATCTTATTAGAAAGTGGGCAGATGATCGTGGTATATATGCTAAAGGTGATTCTAAAACTCAATTAATTAAATTGTACGAAGAAATTGGAGAATTGTCCGAGGCTGTTTTAAAAGAAGATCAATTAGAAATTATTGATGCAATAGGTGATGCAGTAGTTGTATTAACAAATTTTGCAGAGCTTACAGGTAATAATATTGAAACTTGTATTAGACATTCGTATGATCAAATTGCAAATCGTACAGGAAATATGCAAAACGGAACTTTTGTAAAAAACACATTATGAGAGATAAAATTATAGAACAAGTTATTAATAAAATAAAGTCTAGATCTGATGTTGGTTTTAAAAAATACGGCGTAACTTTAGCAGATGATGATCAAACTTTAGATAAATGGTTACAACATTTACAAGAAGAATTAATGGATGCTGTTAATTATCTTGAAAAAGCTAGATCAGTATTACGAGAAGAAATTGAAGAATGTTATGTTAAAGACGCGGAAGAGCTATAAAAAACGCGGACCGGTACAATCAAAAAAAATATCTTATGATGGTGTTAATTTTGCTTCTGGATTGGAACGCTATATGTATATGGCTTTAAAAAAAGCAAAAGTAAAATCTAAATACGAAGGTGAAACTTTTGTTCTTATAAATGGATTTCATTTTGAAAATGAAGTATATGAAAGACAAGCAAATAGTAAAGGCGAATTTAAAAATAGAGGTTGTAAAAGAATATTGCCAATTAAATACACTCCTGATTTTATAGGGGATAATTTTATAATTGAAACTAAAGGTAGGCCTAATGAATCATTTCCAATTAGATGGAAATTATTTAAAAAATTAATGACTGAACAATTTCCTGGCTACACATTATATAAACCACAAAATCAATCTGAATGCGACAAGGTTATTCAAATAATATTGCAAAAGAAAAAGACATAGCCAGAAAACGCTACGCTGAAAGACAAATTGAAAAATGGATAAGATGGTCTATAAACAGTAGGGGATATGTTAAGTATAGAGAAATAGTAGAAATACATGATAAATACAATATAAAATGTTATGGCTAAATTAGTATTAAACAATTATAATAGAAAATCTAAAGTGCGTAGACCTGGTGTGCATGCTAAAACTAAAACTTCAGGACTAAAGCATAGTAAAAATTATATTAAATTATATAAAGGACAAGGACGATGAAGAGCTGGGATTTATCTATAGGATTATATCCCGGAGTTGTTATTGGGATGAGAAGTTATGTTGAAAAAACGTTTATTGAACATGTTATATACTTACCTTTTGTAGATATAGCATTAAAAGTTGAAAGATAAAATATGAGTTTATTTGATGAAAGAATTGCATACAAACCATTTGAATATCCAGAATACTATACTGAGGGATGGCTTAAACAAGCTCAAGCATTTTGGTTACATACCGAAATCCCTATGTCAGGTGACGTTAAGGATTGGAACGAAAAGCTTACAGATTCAGAAAAAAACTTGGTTGGAAATATTCTTTTGGGCTTTGCTCAAACGGAGTGTGCGGTTTCAGATTACTGGACGCAAAAAGTTGTTGGGTGGTTTCCTAAACATGAAATACAGCAAATGGCTATGATGTTTGGTTCACAAGAAACTATTCATGCTGTTGCATATAGTTATCTTAATGAAACATTGGGTTTAGAAAATTTTGAAGCTTTTTTACAAGATGAAGCTACAATGGAAAGATTTAATAATTTAGTTAGTTACAATGGAAATAAACATGTTGGAATTGCAAAAAGCTTGGCAATATTTAGTGCATTCGCAGAGGGAGTTAGTCTTTATTCTGCTTTTGCTGTACTTTATAGCTTTCAGTTACGTAATCTTCTCAAAGGAATAGGACAACAAATGAAATGGTCTGTTCGTGATGAATCTTTGCATAGTAAAATGGGATGTCAATTATTTAGACATATGTGTCAAGAAAATAATAAACTATTAGAGGATTGTAAAACAGATATAATAAATGCAGCAGAGTCAATGCTTAAAGCAGAAGAACGATATATTGATAAAATGTTTGAACAAGGAGATATTGAAAACCTTAAAGCCTACGATCTCAAACAATTTATTAGAAAAAGACTTAATGAAAAGTTACAAGAACTTGGATACACGCACCTCGGGAAGTACTTTAGTTTTGACAGTAAAGGAGCAAACAAACTTGATTGGTTTTATCATCTTACCGGTGGTCATACTCATACTGATTTTTTTGCAGTACGCCCAACTGATTATTCTAAAGCAAACGAAGGAGAAGATTTTGAAGATATTTGGTAATGAACCAAAAGGCTAAAATAATTAAATGTAGCCAATGTAATAAAACATTTTCCGGGGGTTTTGAGTATAGAATGCATTGGGAAAAAGAACATTTACAACAAGCATTAAATCAAATTAAAAAAAATGAAAGAAAAGAATTTAATCGAAATGCAAAATAAAATTGCATCACTAACTAAAGTTATGCAACAAATAATTAATGACTTTGTTAAGCTTGATAGTTTATCTCGCGGTACTATTACTGCATTACAATTATTTATGGGAGAAGATGAATGGGAAAAAATTGTAAAAAAAATGAAAGACATTGATAAAAAAGAAAAATCAAAAGCTAATGAAAAAAAATTAGATCTTGATGGCCTGGAATAATAACTGGAAAAAAGGTGTTGATTATCCTTCATGGGGAGATACTGAAGTATATAAAAAAACTATAAGTGGTGGTTATTTAGTATTAGATGAATCACCAAAAGATGCTTATGAAAGAGTAAGTAAAGCTGTTGCTAGGCGTTTATACAAGCCTGAGCTTGCTGAAAAGTTTTTTGATTATATATGGAAGGGTTGGTTATGTTTGGCTTCACCTGTGCTGTCAAATACAGGTACAGATCGAGGTTTACCTATTAGTTGTTTTGGAATTGATGTTGCGGATTCAATTGCAGACATAGGTCAAAAAAATTTAGAAATGATGTTACTTGCAAAACACGGCGGGGGTGTAGGTATCGGAATAAATATGATTCGTCCTGCCGGTGCTAAAATTACAGGTAATGGAACGTCTGACGGAGTGGTGCCATTTTGCAAAATATACGATTCAACTATACTTGCCACTAATCAAGGATCTGTCCGCAGAGGAGCTGCATCAGTTAACATCAATATTGATCACCCCGACTTTGAAGAATGGTTGGAGATCAGAGAACCAAAAGGAGATGTTAACAGACAATCACTTAATTTACACCAGTGCGCTGTGGTCGGTGACAAGTTTATGCGAAGACTTGAGCAAGGAGATCCAGAATCTAGACAAAAATGGGCAAAATTATTACAAAAACGTAAAGCAACTGGAGAGCCTTATATTCTCTTTAAGGGAAATACAAACAAGAGTAACCCAAAAGCGTATAAATCAAATGGGCTCAAAGTTCATATGACAAATATATGTTCTGAAATAACACTGCATACGGATGAATCTCATTCTTTTGTTTGTTGTTTATCTTCATTAAATTTAGCTAAATATGATGAATGGAAAAATACAAACTTAGTATATGATGCTACATGGTTTTTAGATGGTGTTATGGAAGAGTTTATTCAACGCGCTAAAAATATGAGAGGCTTTGATAATGCTGTAAGATCCGCAAGTAAAGGTAGAGCATTAGGCTTAGGCGTATTAGGATGGCATACATTATTACAGCAAAAAGGTATTGCATTTGAAAGTTTATTAGCTCAATTTAAAACAAGAGAAATATTTAGTAAAATTAAAATTGAAACAGAAAGAGCTTCACGTAAGCTTGCTGAAGTATACGGTGAACCATTATGGTGTGCAGGAACTGAAATGCGTAATACTCATTTAAGAGCTGTAGCTCCAACAGTATCTAATAGTAAGCTTAGTGGTAATATATCACCAGGAATTGAACCTTGGGCTGCTAATGTGTTTACAGAACAATCGGCTAAAGGTACATTCATAAGAAAAAACAATGAACTTAAAAAATTATTTAGAAAAATTGGAATTGATGTTAAAGAAACTTGGGATAAGATTCTTGAAGATGGCGGATCCGTACAAGACATTAAAGAACTCGATGGATGGTTTTACGATCACCTTGGAAGACTTACCGAAGAAGATGGTGAGCCTGTAAAAAATGTATTTAAAACATTTAAAGAAATTAATCAGCTTGAATTAATTAGTCAAGCTGGTATACGTCAAGATTATATAGATCAATCAGTAAGTTTAAATTTAGCTTTTCCTTCTGTAGCTGAACCAAAATGGATTAATAAAATACATTTAGAAGCATGGAAAAAAGGAATTAAAACTTTATATTATATGCGTACTGAATCAGTACTTAGAGGAGATATAGCTGCTAAAGCTATGGATCCCGATTGTTTATCCTGTGATGGATAGACATAACTGGAAAGGGAGGTTTTATCCATACCTCCCAATCTAGTTATAGGAACTTTGAGTGTGGTGCTCATTTTTTTTTGTTCCTTTTTAACGATTTAACTCTTCTAGGTTTACCAGCTGGTTGTCCTAATCGTTTTTTTTCTGCTATTTTTTTCTTTTTTTGTGCAGCTGACATTTCTGATGCTGTTTTAGGTGTAGCAGATGATACTCTTTTTTTAGGTCTACAATAAGGCACACCTCTTTTTTCACCTTTAGATCTTCCACACGGTTTACCAGTGCGTACATCTACCCACTCTTCTTTAAACCATCGTTTAAGATTAGCACCTTTTTTTGTTTTCTTTACAGCCATTATTTTATATTTCCGCCTCGTTTACGACATTTAGCAATATAACCCGATGCATAAGCAGATGGGAATACTCTATATTTTGCTTTTGCTTTTCTATAGCAATTATCTTTTTTTGCAAGGGGTGATCCCAATACTGACAGGGGTAGTTTATTTCTTTTCACAGCTTTCACAAGTTAATTTTTTAATAATATCGTCTTGAATTTTAATAATCATTGCTTCTAATTGATCATTTCTTTTTTCCATTTGATCTGCAGTAGCTTGTAATGACTCATTTTTGTTTTTTAATTGTTCAACCTCTTCGGGATTTTTACCTATTATGGTATATATAACTACAGACATTGATCCTACCATCATTCCCACGATACTTACAAATACATCTTTGTTAACTGGTGGTATTTGATTAAATGATAAAAACAATAATAAGAATATAATTAATAAAAATATTCCTGCTGCGCCTACATAATGTCTTAAATCTTTTGCTGCTCTTACACTCATTTTGAAAACGTTTTTTTAATATAGTTAAACACTCTTTTTATTTTAGTAATTATTTTGTCAATAAAATCTGGAATAAAATTTCTATTACTATCTTTAATTTTTCTAGAATGGTATCCTATTGTAATTAATAAAAGTAATGTTAAAATAGTAAGTATTATTATTAAATATGTCATAATTAATTTCTTTTTCTTGTTCTAGTTCTTGTTCGTGTACGTGTTCTGCTTCTTGTTCCTTTAGATTTCTTTTTCTTTTTTTCTTGCATTCCTAATTCCCAATCTTTCCAACCAGCTAATAGTGCAATTCTTTGCCATGTATCTGTTTCTTCTGCTAGAGCATTTTGTATGTTATCTGCTTTTTGTATAGCTCTATCAAGTGGTAAATTAATAAATGCTGATGTTAATTTACCTATAGCTTCATTAGCTGGGTTATCAAAACTTAATCCTTTTTCATTTATTTCTTTTTTGTTCCATGAATAAATTCTACCCGCAGATCGCAGTTTAGAAATTTTAGAGGATACAGGTGGTGATATATCTAATAATTTTAATGCTGCATCTTCATATTTAGGGCTTTTCTTTTTAGATTGCTCTACAATTTTTAATCCTATATTTTTTACAACAGAAACTGCTGCTCCAGCAAATCCAATACCTCTTAAAAAACTATCAAGCATGCTATTAGCACCTTTTATATATTTATCAGATTCTTTTTCTTCTTCTTCATCATCAAACAATGTTGCAAATAAAGCTTGCTGTAATGCTGTAAATATGATATTTTGTGCTACTCCGTAATAAATTATCTTTGAAATATTAGCTTTAGCATCACCACGTCTATTTTTAAGATCCAGAATAGCTTTTTTAGTTAATCTAGCATACTGAGCAGGTGTGTTTGCAAAAGCTAGTATCATGCGTCCTAATGGACCCGCTTGTTGCTGACTAATTCTATCAGGCCTACTTGATTGTTGTGATTCTTCAGCTGCTTCACTAAAATCAATCATCGCTTGTTTCTCTGCTTCAGCTTTTGGCATGCCTTCTTTCATTAATGATTTAATTCTATTTCTATAAAATGTTGAACCACCTGATGCAATAGCAAAACTATCTGCAATTTGTGTAGGCAAAAATCCTAATTTAAGTAAACCACTTATAACTCCTCTAGCTTTATTTGAATCATTTGCAGCCATTTCAGCAATATCAGTTTCATTTACATTTATTTTTAAACCGCCTCTTCTATCTTTTAAAAAGTCAGAATTCATTAGTTTTGCAAAATCAGACCAATATTGTTTTTGATTAGCAAATGCACTTGCTGCAGCTAATAAATTATTATCAGACCAATTAATAAAGTTAATTGATGATATTGTTTGAAGTACAGCTGATCTTGTATTAAAAAACATAATAGCACCTACAGAATTTGAAATCCAATTAGTAAGTCTAGTAGTAAGAGCATCTCCACCATAAGATCTATTACGACCAGTTTCCATACGTTTAAGTATGTTTTCTAATGCAATTCTATATGGTTTACCATAAATTGCTTGAAGTTTATTTAAATTTTCATTACTAAAAATAGCATCAACATTACTTTGCCAATCTTCTAAATATTGTTTTCTTTTGATTGTATTTAATGAAGCTAATATATCCTGGTCAATTGAACCAGAAGTCCAACCAGCTGTTGGTGTTGCTAATCCATCTGGTTGCATAGCTAATAATTGATCTCCAAAATCTTTTAATTTTTTGTCTTTTTCAACGTATTTAATTAATTTATCAGCATTTTTTGGTTCTAAACCGGGTATTTCAATGCCATCTTTACTCCACATATATACACGGACAGCTTGTTCTCTAGTAAATTCTTCACCCTCAATTTTTTTACGTAAATTTTTAGGAGCTATTTTAAATGTTTTAGCAATAGCTTTATATCTAGCGGTTAATGCAACACGCTCTTTAGCTATTTCTCCCATTGCTTTAGCATAAGGATTTAATAAAGTTTCTTTATAAAAATCCATTTGCTTATCACCTTTTTTACCTTTTCCTAAAGTAGCATATAATAAACCAACAAAATCTTCAGCAGAAGGTGGAATAAAAAATTTAAATCTTCCTTTTTTAGCACCAGCTGCATTAGCTGTTGCTTGATCATATACTTTATCTGCAGAAATACCTGTTTTATCTTCAAGTATTTTATTAAAATCTTCTGATAGTGATTTAGAAAATTTCATTTGATATTCAGGAGCTTCAATAACTGAAGTATCAAAAACTATTATATTTTCTATTAAAGTTCTTTCTCTACTTATACCTTCATCAATAAATTTTGCTGCTTTAATTTTTTTATTTTTTAATGATTTTAAAAGTTTATTTAAATCTTTAGTGTTTAATGAAGTTGGAAAATTAGGATCAATTAATTCATATAAATTTAATTCATCAATAGTGTATTCTGGATCCTTAGATTTAAGTTTTAATTTTTTAATTTCATTAAAAATAACACTTTCATTTACTACATTTTTTCCATTTATTTCAGCATTTATTAAAATAGCACTTCCTCCATCATCAACTGATTCATTTATATTTTCCTGTGCTCTGCCTTTAGCATATACTACAGATTCTTGTTTATTAGGAGAAAAATAAATTGGTACTTTTGCTTTTTTAATATTTTTTAAAGTACCACCATGATAAACTACAAAATTACCTGACAATGATTTACTAAATTTAAAATCTATTGGTCTATCAACAACTCTACTAACTTCTTCAGTCTTTTGATCTTTATCTAAAAATTTTCTTTTTTCTGCAACTTCTGGCTGTTGTATAACTTCCATTGTAGCATCTAAAGCTATTTCATCTGCAAGTAATTGTGATAACGATGTTTTACGTGAGTTTGCTAAATTAGCGTATACACTGGGCCCAGTAAAGTAATCAATAAATTCTTGTTTAGTTACTTCTGATTTTGGTTTAGTAAATACTTTTTTACCTATTTGTGTTTTTTCTCTTAATTGTTTACCTTCTTCATTTGTAACTTCTTCAGTAAATAAACCAGAAAACTTTTTATTAAGTGTTTGTTGAGGAATAGCTTTAAATATTTTTTCAAAATTATCATCTAAGTATTGCTTATATGCAACACCAGTACCTAATAAATTTTTAAATGTTTTAGTTAAATCATTTCTAAAACTTTTTGTTAAAGCTGCTTTAAATTTTTTACTATCAACAGGCGGTAATTTAGTACCAAATGTTTTCTTAACTGAATCACGTACTTCTTGTACTGCTGCTTCATTTAAATTTATTTCTCTTCTTAAACTTTTGCGTGCATCTTTAGATTCTTTATCTTGTGGCTGTGTTACAATATCATCTGTAACTTCTGTTGCCGCAACACCCCTAGCTTCTGTAACATCTTCTGTAAACTTTTCACCTAATATACGACGTGAAGCTTCTATAGCTCTAGCTGGTAAATATTTGTTTATATAAGCGGCTAATGGCACACCTGAATCTGGTTTATATGCTCTAATTAAATCTAATATTCCTCTTTGACCTATTTCAATTTCACTTTCTAAAAGTTCTTTATCAAAATTAGGAGCATCTCTTCTTTTTTGTACTATTTTATTTGTTATAGGTTTGAATAAATTAATTATTTCAAGAGCACTATCTACACCTTTTGCATCGTATAATTCTTGAACTTTGTCAGATGCAATATCAGCTTTAGATTCTTTTACAATACTTTCAGCTTCTTTTATTGCTTTAAGCAAATCAAACAGACCACGTTCACCTGTTTCATCTTCTTTAACAGTTTGTGGTTCAATTTCATTAACAGTTTCTGCTTCTGTTTCTGTTAACTTACCTGTTGCTTTTGTTTCTGTTAATGCTATTTGAGATTTACTTAATTTACCTTCTGAAATGTTTTTATTATAATCTTTAACAAAATTATATACATCTCTACCAGTATTAAATTTAACTTTAACACCAGCGGCCTGAAGAGTTCTTCTTATTACATCACCTATTTTAGTGAATATATTTTCATTAAAAGTAATATCACCCGTAGCTAATGCATCAGAAAATAAAGTTATAGCTTCTTCTGCTTGTTCTTCAGCAGATTTGTTTCTATATTGATTTAATCTTTGAGCGTATTTACTATCCTTAACTTGATTAACATCAATTTTATTTAAATATTCACTAAGAGCATTTCCTAAATTAAGTTGAGCTTCGGGATTACCTTTAACGGTTTTGTAAAGCAACGCATGTAAAACTTCATGAAAAGGAGCTGTAACTGCTTGGTCTTTTTTAGCTATTTCTTTATTTATTACAATAGTTTGTTTACCTGTATTACGATTTTGTATGATAAATGCTTGCTGCTCAGAAGCTTTTTGACTTACTTTGCCTGGTATGTTTTGCTGTAAAAATTCATTTATAGCTGCAGCATTTTCAAAAGATTCAACATTTATATCAGATATTTCTGAAACAGCTTGTGTTGCTTTTTCAATGTTTTCTTCAAGCATAATATTATTAATCCTATTTTGAGAATCTTCATATGCTGTTTTAAATCCTTTTAAAGCTGTATTATATTGTTTTCTATTAATCTTACCTTCATCAAATTCTTCATTTAACTTTTGAACTTTTGAAATTTGTGTATTAGCTAAATCTCCTAAATTATTTATTTCATCAATTTGTGTATCAGATAGTTTATTTATTTTATCATTATTTTCTGTTACACGAGTAGTTATTTTAGCTTTAACTTCGTCTATTTGATTTTGTATACCTTCTTTTACTGTTGGTGATCTTGAAAGATTATATTGTTTATTTAAAACAGTAAGTTCTTCAAGTTCTTGATTTATTGCTTTAACATCCGAGGGGGGTCTTGAATTACTACTGGCTAACAATCTAGCCCCTTTCATACCCGCGCCTCCAAAAGCTCCCTGTAATCCGCTTTCAAATCCTTGTTGTGAAAATACAGCATTAACAAATTCTCCAGCAGCTTCTTTTTGACTACCAGTTTCACCTAATTTTTTATTATATTCTTCAGCACCATATTGAAACATTTCAGTTCCAGCTTCAACTCTTGCGGCTCCTAAAACCGCTAATCCTTTAGCGCCAAATTGTCTTCCAATAATAGTTTTAGATATTGATTTAGCAGCTTCTTTTTTTAACGGAGCAATCATTTTACCAAGACCAGTATTTTCAGCAAAAGCTTGGAAGTATGCAATACCCATAGGTTTAGCTGTATCTGCTTCGTCGTCCTGTATAAGCTGTTCTAATGATTTTCCTTTTCTTTTAGCTAATCCTTTATTATATTCTATATAATTATCTGCTGCATAGTCCATAAAATATCCAGCCCCTGCGGTTAAAATACCATAAGCTGCTGATCCTACTGTATTTAAAAAAGCACTTGTTATTGCAGCTCCTCCTTTTAAAAACTCACCTTCTTTAAAGCTTTCAATAATTTCAAGAGTAGGTTTACGTAATTGTTTTTCTTTTTCTCTTTCTGGTATTTTTTCTAAAATTTCTTCAGTACCTAATCCTTCTGTAAGAAATTCATTGTCTTTATTTTCTTTAATAAATTCTTCTACATTTTCTTCACCAAAAACAGAGTTAGCTATAGCAGCACTTGCAATATCTAAAGCAGCTGAATCTCCTGTCCAAAAATCAGCAACTCTTCCAAAGTCTGTTCCAATATTATATAATGAATTTTTTATAGATTCAAAACCAGATACTTCAGCTGACGGTAAATCCAAAGAAACGTTTTCCGAAACTAATTCCGTATTTGCGCTTACGGGTGCTACAGTTTCCTCCACAACCGCACCCGGTGCTGTGGGAGTTTGCTTTCCCAATTCTTGGGATTCATAATATTTTATAACAGCTGCAATATTTTCTTCAGATTCACCTGCATCAATCATGCGCTGAACAATAGCTTCTATTTCATTCATATTAAACTATTTTATTTTGTTGTATATTTTTGTAATAAATCAGCTGCATTCATTTCATCTTGAGTTGGCGGAGTAAAGCCACCTTGTATTGTTAATGCGTTTAATAAATCATCTGCAACGCTTTTAGCGGTTGGCACATCATAACCAGAAGCAATTAATAATTCTCTATAAAAATCTTTTTTACTAATTGGTTTATTAATATCTAATTCTATTCTTGAAGTTTTTGGAGCTCCTTTTAAATTAATATCATAACCTACAAATTTATCGTCTTCGTCTCTAGCTGTTTTAACATTAAAGCCCATGCGATTTAAAGTTGATTCAAGAGCGGTATCATTTTCTTTAATTTCTAAATTACCTATAGTTTGTATTACATTACTTTGAGGTGCTCTAGGAAAATTAAATACATTACCTTCCGCTAATATATCATTAGCCATTTTGCCGGCAGTTATTTCTTTTTTACTAGGTTTAGATGCTTTTGTGGGCTTTGGTGGAACAATTAATTGTCTTTTAGTAGTTGCAAGAGCAAAATCACCTTCAATTTGAATTACATCTTTTTGAGATGCAATATCATTTAATAAAAGTTCAGTATAAGCTTTTCTTACACCTTCTTCATTATCTGTTAACGGAACTTCAGTTGATTGATTTAATTGATTTTTCCAAACATTTCTTTTTTGTTGATTGTCTAAACCATAATAAGCAGCAACTTGTCCATCTAATGTTGCAGATGAAGCATCAACAATAGCCTCTTTATTTATTGTTTTATATAGTTGTTTATATTTATCTCCACCAATTGTTGTTGTAATACTTTCTTCTGTATTTAAAAATTGTTCTTTATAGCCGCCTTGATCATTAAGTATTTGTTTGTCCACGTCTTTTAAAAACTCTGTTTTAGTATCAGGTATGTCGTATAATAAACTATTGCCAGATTGCAAATATTTTACTGAATTTAAACTTCGTATTAATGATCCATCCTCACGATAAGCCATCATGTCCATAGAACCATCTTTTAATTGAATCATTCTAACTGTTCCTCCGGGTTGTCTACCACTTGCTACTTGTATAAATTCTTGATTTATTAATCTTTCTTGCTCGTTTTCTCCAGCAATACCTTTAGTATATCCTAATTCGTTTTTATTTTGTATACTTAAATAATTCTGGCCATCAGCTTGCATAGAACCTACGAAAGCTTCTGCATCTATTAGTGTTGTATAAGAATCTTGTAATAATTTATTATAATATGCTCTGTTTTGAGGATTTGTTTCAGTAAGCAAAGCTATTTTAGCATCTCCATATTGTTTTATAGCATTATCAGCTATTGGTCGCAATTCATCTGATAATTGATATTTTTTTGTTTGTTGTTGAAAATTAGCATTCATTTTAGCTTTTTCCAAATCAACTTTATTAAATAAATCTTGTTCTTTTTTTAAAGCTGCTTCTTGCTCTTTAAGCAATTTTTCCTGTTTTTTAGCATACATTTCAATGCCCCTAGCTGCTTGCTTTCCAACTTGTGCTAAACCTGCTGCATATATCTGACCTGCTTTACTAGGCTGTACTATTTGTGGATTTCTATAACTCATAATTTATTTATATTAAACGAAGTTTATTAAGGAAAGCTAATTGGTTGAGGATTGTAAGTCGTGTATTGACTAAAATTTGAAGATCCTCCAGGAGAAGGACTTGTACCACTACCTTTATAGTTACCTGCAACTGAAGCTCCTATATTTCCTAAAGCACTCATACCCCCAGATATTATACCGGCCTGATCTGCTCTTGCTTGATTAATATTTACTTGGTTTTGAGATTGTTGACCTGCTAATCTATCTAATTGAGTTTGTTCTCTTATTTCTCTTTGACCAAACATATATTGTTGTCCAGCAACATCAGCTGATTGCATTCTTTGAGCTTCACTTAATTGAGCGCCTTGAACTCTTCGAGCTTCACTTAATTTAACTTGTTGTAATTGTGCTTCTCCTTGTGCTTTTAATCTTTCATTACTTAATTCTTGTTTTTCAATATCTGCGGACACTTGTTTTTTACTTTGTAACGCTGCTTGAGCTAAAGCAGTAGCACCTCCTGCACTAGCACCCGTTGCTCTTAAAGTATCTAACGTATTAGCTAATGCTAAATCTGATTGCTCCATTTGTATTTCAGCAGCACCAGTAGCAACACCTAAATCACCATAAGGATTAGACATCATTCCACTAAGATCGGTAGCCATTGAACTAAGATCTTTTACATTAGCATAAGGATTAATAATAGGTTGTCTTTTATTTTCTAAAGCAGTCATTTTTCTACCTATTCTTTCTTTTTCTTTTTCTTCTGCTTTACGCTGCTTTTTAGCTCCAACAGCGCCAATAATAGTACCGCCTAATGAAACTGCCGCTGAAGCGATACCAACTATTAACATGCTCATAATTTACTTGTTTTAAATTTAAATTCTTCATAACTAGATGAAGCTAATATTTCTTCTAACTCCTCAATGTTTTCAATATTATCTGGATTTTTATGCACTGTTACAAATGTACTATTAGCGTGAGCATATATTACTCTTTGATCTCCAGCTTTAGATTTTTTATAAAAAGGTGCTGAATATTTTATTATTTTATCATTTGTTTTAATAGATACAATGCCTTCAGTTAAAAACCATGCATGATCAAATGTGTGTATAGCACCTAGTACAATGCCCCCAGCATGCATTTTCATTTCTCTTAAATAAATTTGATCTGCAAAAGTATGTTTAACAGGAAAAGCTTCATGAGTTGCTATTTTTCCATTATTATGTACTAAAACAATATCGTCATTTAATTTTTCTATTTCCATTAATAAGATGATTCTATATAATCCGAAGATACAGCAAATAATTCTTTTGCACCTCCAGGATCAGTAACAGAATCAGTAGATACTTTAACTGTTGCAAAATAACCTTTAATACCTGTAACGGCATTTCCAAATATTACTTCACCTGCTGCAGCTACGCTATTGTTTACTAGATTAGCTTTGTATTTGTTTTCCATACGTACAAAACCAGCATAATTAATTGGTGGGGTTAATACATTAGGAAATTGATTGCCATAATTATCATAAGCACCTTCATTATAACTATACACTTTTGTAGTTACATCTTGATTTATAGCAGATACAGCTATAGGATTACCAACTTTTTCTAAATCTGATTTAAAACTATCAACTTGCCATCCATTATCACCTTCATAATTAACTGTTTTAAAGACTTTTGATAAGCTTACTTGAGGATTAAATACAAACTCTATAGAAGATGAGCTGGTAGCACCATAAAACGTCCCATGGCTTACATCAGGGCTATAATGAATATATAATGCTGCATCATTAAAAGTATAAAAGTTATTTTTTAAACTTGTTCCTAATGTTGGTTTATATGTATAAAAGCTTTCCCATCCTTTTACATCTTCATTAAATGATAATGTATGATATGTAGGATTAGGAACGGGTGCTCTGTTCATGTCTGGTTGTAATGATAATACATATTGTTTATTATAAATATCCCACATACCCATTGCTTTACCACTTGTAGTTGTACTATTTAATGAGCTTAAGTTATCTCTAAAAAAATCATACATTCCATATTTAGATATTTCTGATATACCATCAACTGATAATCTTAATACAGCATTCCTTTCTTTATCAGTAAAATATTTTCTATAGCCATATACTGCAAAACTTTCTGGGTTTTTACTTATACCAAAGTTTCCGGCAAAAGCTTGTATTTGACCAATTACATTAGGCCCAGTAGTTACAGTAGCATTACCTTCAGCTGAATAGATTGCATCTTTATCAATTAAAGCTCTATTAACTTTATTTTCTTGAAATATAACAAGATTTGTATCTTCTGCATATAACTTTTGTATTGAACCATTAGCTGGATCAACAGACTTAGTAATGTCCTCACCCACTGAAAATACATTTGTATCATTAATACCTGTTCTTGAATTAAATATTCCTGAATATATTAATGAATTTTGTTTGTGTATAGCATTTGGTTCAGATTCAACTAAATAGGCGCGTACTCCATAGTCTACATTGGTATTATTATAACCACCACGTATTCTAGCTTCTTCAACAAACCATGATTTTGATTGATTTGCTGTAGCATCTTGTGGTATAGCTTTAGCTGAACCATTAATACCATTCCAAATAACATTATCGCCGCTTGCATCTACAACTTTTCTTAATATAAAGCTGTTAAAATATTTAACTTCTACTACTGCTGCCATATTTTATTATTACTTATTTATTATATTAATTACTGACCAGTTTCTGAAGGTGTTGCAGTCCTAGTTAATTTTTCTCCAGTAGCATTAAATTGTGCCGCCCATCTTCTATCTTGATCAGTATAAGCAAAATTATTTGTAATTGGTTGGCCTTCTCCTTTTACCCATGAATTCCATGTTCCATCTCTACCTGTTTTAGTATTACTAAATGCAGGAATATAAGTATGCCATTTGCCTGATGATTGACTAGTTGGTGTCCATTTTGTTGATAATGCTGAATCTGTATAAAATTGAGTAACATATTTACAATGCCATTCTTTTGCAAATACTGACACTGATGGAGTTGAATTTTTTAATGAGTTAATACTTGCACTATCGCCACTTGATGAAACTTTATATTCAAAAAATGTTGGTGATGATGAAGAGCAAGTAGGATAATCTTTAGGATAATAAAAATCTCCATATTTTACTGTTATTTTATAACGATTACCATTATAAAAAACAGATGTTGTTTCAGGGCATCTTACGTTTGTTGAAGATGGATTTAAAATATTTAAATTTACGGTAACTACTCCTTCAGCAGCATTTTGACCAACATAATTTCCATTATAATATTGAGCTTGTCCCCAAGGATAACCAACTATAAGTCTATAATCTCCAAATTTATCTGATTCTTGTTTATATCCTTGATCTTTACCAATTGCAAAAGTTCTATTTGCTTTTCCAAATAATCTAGTATAATTAGGAGTGGGAGATCCAGCTGCATAGTATTGGGTCATAACTGACATTACATCCGTAGTGTCAATTCCATTTACAAAATTATTTCCTAAAACAGGAGTTGCAGTTGTAGATTGATTTATAACACCTTCTTTATTTATTGTATTAGAACTTGTATCTGAAGAAAATATATTAAAACCAGAATTTACAGAACTAGCTTCATAATTTACTTCTTGAGCACCTCCAAAAAATATTTGTTTATTTTCTATATCAGTTGCTCTTACCCAAGGGCTTGCAGCATTAGGGCGATATTGTAAATAGCAAGGCCAAGTTACATAAGGACCTTGTGACCAATCTGTTCCGGATGCAGGTAAACCAATATTATTTCCAGATAATTGAAAAGCACTATATTGTTCTAATTGAAAATCAACACTTATATATGCGGTACCTTGTGTTAGATTACTTGCAGCTTGATTACTATTATAAATAATATTATTATTTTTATTAGTTATAACGGGTGGTTGAGATTGTAATGTATGACAATTAGAATTTGTTACAGTAACAGCAACTTCTGTTGGTGAAGCTAAATTATCATTTAATTGTAATGCGGTTATAGGTTGTCTTAAATTATCTATTATAGGACTTTGTTGAGCTGCATTGGTTACATCAGATACCCAATAAAAACCTTGACTTATTGCTCCTAAACCTCCCGTAATACTTTTGCAATCAGCAAAAGCTCCATTAGCAGGCTCAGCTCCAACTGTAGTATTTATTGCACATGTTGTACTTAAAGCACCATTAGCCGATCCCCCATCTGCATCAGTTAATGTAACTGTTCCAGAAAAAGCTCCTGTAGCAGTTCCTGTTAAATCTTGTAATACACCTGTAGATGAATCAATTGTTATAGGTGACGTTGCGTCATCATTAACTAAGCTCCATACTAAACCTTGACTTGTGTAACTTCCACTTGTATTTGAGCCATTATTTCCTGTAAATGTAAATATGTTTTGTGTTCCTGGAACAACAGCTATAGTTGAAGGGCAGTTAGTTATTTGAGGTGTAGCATTTGCTAAGCTAGCTTGATAATCTATTATTGTAGAAGAAGCATTACCTAAATCTTGAACATTAAAATTAAATGTAAAATTATTTTGATTAGGGTCTGAGTTAAAAAAGAAATATGCTGAAGTTTGTAATACATACGAATCTTGCGAATATGTTGCTCCATTTGGAGTTGTAGCTCCTCCAGCTGTTTTAACTATTATTATTCCAGTTCTATTAGCCCCAGTTCCATCTACTATAGTATTTATATCAACTTGAGAAGTTGGTATAGGATTATCAGTTAAATCTAATGGCCAAAAATCATTTGTAATTGTTGTACCTATTGCATTTGCTTCAGATTGAGTATAAGTAATAGAGCTAAATCCTGTTGGATTTTGATTACCTGTATTAATTGCTAAATTTAAATCAGATATAAGACCTGTTGTAGATGTTTCCCAATAAATATCTAACAGTGATAATACAGGGCTTGTTTCGTATATACCTAAAAGTATATTATAATTGCCTGAAGCATGTATATCTGCCCCTATAGGATTAGTAGAATCTCCTTGTGTTGATCTTGCTAATAAAGGATTAGATTTAGATTGATAAATATCTGAATAATCTGTTGTTGTTCCTAATATATCATTTTGTTCTCCAATAGTTGATACCGTATCAGATGATTGACCAGGATAATATTGTTCATTAAAAGCTGGAATATTAGTTGAAGCATCAGGAGTAACTCTTCCAAATAATTGTACAGAACTTCTAAATTGTTTTTGTTCTGGTCCAACTTCACTTAAGTCACGTGGTACTTTATTTATATTATCATTTAAAAGAGTTATATAAGAAACTGTATCTTTAGGATCATCTAACAAACCTCCCGGATCTTGATTTAAAATACCAGGTAAATAAACATTATAATAGTCCTGTTCTGTTTGTTTTACAACAATTTTATATGAATACCATCCCAGTGGATTATAACTAGCTGATCCAGTATTTCCATTATATAGCCCTGCACCACCACCTGTAATTTCGCTTGTAAATAAAACTTTTAATGAATCTCCTGGCCAAGTAGCAGGTAAATTATTACTTGATGTTTTATAAGGATGGTAATATGTAGATCCTTTAAATACGCTACCGCTTTCGGTAACGTCGTCTGCTGTTACAGAAGATAAAATTACAGAAGATGTTCTTCCAAATTTATCAGATAAAACAATACCAACTTGGTAATTTCTATTCTGCTTTAAAGTATGCATAGGATATTCAGTAATACTTGTATCCCATTGTGTTTCATTTGTTCCTGAAACATTAAATACGGATTTATTAGATGCATTTACTGAATACTCTATATTAGTAGGTGGAGTATGTTTATCTTGAAAATTACTATATACAACTCTATTGCTAATAATTTCTTGGCCAAAAGCTTTTACAGGTACTTTATCATATACTCTTATTAAATCTGCATTTGGTAATGTTTTAAAAGGTTTTCTAGCTTGATAATTATATTGAACAATATCTGTAGTATTAGACACAAAATCTGCAGTTTGTATATCAATAGTATCTATAACTTTTATTGTAGTTCCATCGGATTCTTTATATAAAATTTCAATTTCATTTACTTTAAAGCTATCGTTCAATTGATTTGCATTAGAAGGTAATGGAATTTGTAACAAAATATTATCTGCTTTATTTTCCATAAAATCAACTATTGTACTTCTATAAGCTGAATTTTCATCTTTAGAATTACCAGTAGGCGTAGTATTATTTAAAAAATATCCGTCTTGATCTGGTATAAAAGCAGGTTGAGTAAAAGGTGCAATTAATGAATATTCATTATCATCAAATTTAAATCTATAACTAAATCTTACAAATTTATCATTTAAATAATTTGGATCTCCAGGATAATTAGCTGCATAATATGGATTTGGTGTGCCATTTGGTAAATTTTGACTAGTTCTATCATACATAGCTGTTTCATAAACACCTGTATTTGTACCTGTTTCTTTGTAAAGTTGTATAGGCTCAAATGGATTATATTTAGCAACTGATATTTGTTCTTCTTTAGTATAATAAGTAGGCGTTATAGCTGGAGCTATAGGCGCTGCAGAAACAATATTTATTTTACGAGGTTGATTTCTATTATCTGTAAAAAATAAAAAGTTTTCTAAAACATTTACACCAATAATTAAATTAGTTGTAGCAAAATTTAAAAATGCACCTTGCAATAAAGGAGTAGCCGTATTTGAATTTACATTATAAGAATAAACAAAGTTAATAGCTGTAGGATTAAATGCATCTGGATTAGTTGAAGGCGGAGTGTAATCTGTTAAAAAAACATAAATTACCTCATTAGTTACATCCGTAAATTGTCCTATAGTAGTAAGATTAGGTGCACCTGTTAATGCCGCAAAATCTAAAAGTAATTTATTACCTCTTACATTTTGTAAGGCTCCAACGTCAGCTCCTTCGGATCTACTAACTTGTATATTAATTCCTTCTCTATATTCACCTGATGGTAGAAGTCTAGCATCAAGATCTTTATTCATTTTGGATTTAATAAAAGCATTTTTTACTTCAGCCATTTAATTTTAGTGTTTAATCCACTTGGATTTATTAGTCATTACTTGAGTAAATTCTTCTAATTTAATATTAGATAATCTAATTTTAGCATTTCTTAATTTAGCGCTTCGTTCACGCCTTAATCTGTTAATTACATATTCAGGTATATTAATACGGCTAGCTAATATAGCATGACTAATATGAGCATATAATGCTTCTTCTGCCATTTTAGGTACTTTCATAGTTGCATCATAAGCAACACCATCTGATATATACTCTAAAATTATCAATGCTCCATTTAAATCACTCGAAAAAGACATCTTACCCATTCTTTCGTCTATTGTAAACCATCCATTAACTTGTGTTAATTCTGGGTCTAACCCATAACGTTGTCCATAAAATCCTCCATATCCCCAATCAAAATTCCATATATCTAATGGTGCTAATCCATTATTAATATCTTCAGTTGTAATACCTCCACTTAATAATCTTGGATTTGCTTTATCCCATCTTTCATTAGTTTGAGATGAACCTTCAAGTCCTTGATCATAAGAACCAGAAGTTTGTATACCATCATTGTCTTGTAAAGGTGTACTATAAGGTCTTGTTGTTAAAGTTGTATGATATATAGGATGCTTAACTCCTAATTTATCAATCCATGAACAACCTACATAATTAATATAATCTTGTGGTAAAGGAACTGATAGTGTAGGTGGAATAGTCATTTCAGATGAATGAATACTTTTTAATGTATCATAACTAAATTCTTGTAACCCTCTTTTAGCATGAAATAATACATCTGTTCTTTTAACACTTGGTATTAACTTTCCAGCACCCACATATGCAATCATAAAATTATTAATTACATCATTCATAGATGTATATTGATAGCTTCCATAATTTTCTTGAGTTGTTTTTCCAAAAGCATCTCTATTGCCATATTCGCCACCGGTTTGAGTTTTTAATTGTACAACAATAAAACTACCAGTTACTAAAGCATTTGCAAAAGTTATTGTATTTTGAAAAATACTATATTCTTGTATATACTCTACAAAACTACCGGGCAACCCAGTTAAACTTGTATAAAGAACAAAATTATTTAATCCAAATTTTGAATCTGTAGGTGAAAAATTACCATATACTAAATTAGTATTAAAAGTTGTAGTAAAAGATAATTGATTAGCTGCAACCTTAAAGCTTTGAGCACCTTCGTAATATTGTCTATTTGTTTCGGTTATTAAACCACCGTCAACTTCTGCCATAATTTATTAGCTTTTTTTATTTATTTCGTCCATTTGAACTTGTTGAGCTGCTGCTTGAATAATTTGTGGATCTCTAATAACTATTCCTGCATATATTAATATTCTTAATATTACTTCTGTTTGCTCAGAATCTTGCAATTCAAAATTTACTGATCCAGTTGGTTGTGTTGCCGCATTAAAAGGAGTTGAATTATATATATATTGGCCTAAGCCTCCTACATCAAATCCCCATATAACGTCTTTAGGCTTTCTTATAAAATCAACAGTTATTTTAGAAACTATTTCAGTTGGTTTTACAAAAAGTTTATTATTTTCATATAAATAAACAGGCCAAGAAGTAGACGGCTTTGTTAATTGTGATTTATTAATATAATAAAAATCACCTCTTTGAAGTCTTTGAAGTTCAACTTCATCATTATATAATACAGTACCTAATCTATAAAATGTTATGGTGTCACCAAAACCATCAGTTGTAGGTAATGTAAAATATGGAGTTGCTGGATTCGTTGTTGAATCATACGTAGCATTTCCGAATGTTTTAAAAATAGATATTTTTTCATCTAAATTTGTTATTCTATCTGAATAATCTGTATCGGCTTGTGGAACACGTATTTGCTGATTTAAATCTTCAAAATACTTTTCAAATATTTCAAGCTGAACCTGATTACCAATATTGTTAAATTCTTGAGGTGTCATATAACCTCTTTGTTCTTTATTTAATATTAATAAAACGGTTTGATATACGGTGTTTACGTTTATAGCCATTATTTTTTATTATTTTAATATAGGAGGATAATTTTCATATCCCCCTTATATTAATATTACATGTTATTTTAATTTTTTCTCAATAGATTTAAATACTTCGGTACCCTCATCTGTTTTGAAAAAAGCTGCCATTGCTGAATATGGATTTTCGTCAAACGGAACAGTCATTAATTTTTTATCATTCGAAGCCCAAGAAAATGTTCTTTGATCTTGTGATAATTTTATAATACCTGATTCCTGTGCTACAATTGCAATATTACGTAGCTCAACATTATCATCAGCAGCTAAATCTAAAAATAAATCTGGTTTACGTTTAGCAAACAATAATAGATCTCTTCTTATTTCTTTTGAGCTCATTGTGGTTACTTGAGAACCTACTTCAACTCTTAAAATTGCTTCTGCATGATCTATTTCAATATTCTTAGCAGCATTTAATGCATCAATTTGCATTTCTAAATCATCTAATTCATCTTTAGCTTCTTCTATTGCATCAAATTCTGTATATGCAACATTTAACTTTGGATGATATAATGACAATAATTTTTGCAAATTTTGTTTTTCTTTTGGAACTGTTAATGTTCCGTCTTTAAAAATAATATGTCCTAATGTTGCTTCACCTTTTTGCTCAGCAGCAAATGGAGAAGTTTGATTAGTTGCATATCTTAGTTCCTTTTGTTCATTAGTTTTAGAATCAAACCATAATAATGGAACTTTAGTTGTATGACGAGAAGGTATTGTTAATGTTAAAGGACTTTTATTTCCTGTTAAATAATAATTTCTGTCTTTAATTTCCCACTGTGGTTTAGTGGATTTTTTAATTGTTTCTTTTACCACTGGTGCTTCCTGTTCAATTACTGGAGCATCAATATTTTTAGCTTTTTTAGCCATGATATAATATAATTTAAAAGTTAATATAAAAAATTACCCAAGGGGCTTGCGCCCCCTGAATAATAATATGTATAATCTACTATTTAGTAAATAATACGAAGTTGTTTGCAGCCTGAACTACTAAACATCTTTCAGATAAGAAATGAACTTCCATCGCATCTAATGAAGATGTATATGCACCTCCAACAGATCCTGTTAACCAAGACTTCATTCTTCTATCATCCGCTTCAGATGCACGATAACGCACATGTAAAAAAGGTCGTCTGATATTAGTTCCTAAAATTTGGTCATATACAGTTGACGTACCAGCTGGAACAAGGACACCATCAATAGGATTGTCTGCCATTGCACCTCTAGTAGAAGCATCATTTAAATATTTCCAATCAGTTTTATAGAAATCATAAGAACCTCTACGGAAACCAGTAAATCCAAGATTTAATGCCATCTCTTCAGAGTTTTCAAATAATCCATAAGCTGTTCCTCCATTTGCACCAGCAGAAAGAGTAGCTAACATATCATCAAAATCTAAAGACGTAGAACGATTTAAGAAAAGCATGTTTTCTTCAATAGCTCCTTGAGTATCTAAATTTTTAAGGATATTGTCAAATGTACCTAATCCACCAGCAGCAACGAAGCCACTTACTACATTACCTCTATCTTGAATAGCTGCAAATAAACCTTGAGTACCACCATAAGCAATACCTGCAATTCCTGCAACACCAGAACCAGCTGCTGCTAATTCTCCTTCAACTACAGCCATTTCTAAGTAATCTTCAAAACGTAAACGAGTTTCTGATTCAGCTTTTAAATACCATAAGAATCCAGATGTTCCATCTTCAGTTGCTACTTCAACCCATCCTATTTGAGCAGTATCAGATCCATTGATCGCATACTTTTCTTTAATAATGATAGGAGAATTTTGAAACTGTGTAAAACTTGGAGTTACACTTTTTATATCATTGTCTGTAGTTCCTTTTCTATATTCAGAACCATAAACAAATATTTTTAATCCTGCCGTAGCCTGTGCAATCGTAGGAGCAACATTAGCTGATGTATACGATTTAACAGAAATACTAGCCACACCTGCCGCTGTTACACTTCCTACTACAAGAGCTTTAACTTCTGCTCCGTTAGCTGGATTCATAATAACGATAGTTTGATTTACAGAAATAACATTTTCTACAAATGCTGCACCTGCACCACCTACGGGGAATGTAATATCATCTGCTACTGCAGCTGAGTGTGTACATCCATCATAAGCAATATGTAAACGGTTTTGCTCAGACCATACAATTTGGTCAGACGTCATGGGCATTTCTGCACCAACCATTCTTAAGAAGCCAGATAACGTTCTGTTTCCATAACGCTCTACTTCTTGTTCATAAATTTCAGGAAGGTATTGTTGAGCGAAGTCATTGTTGCCATCGGTGAAACTTAAATAATTTGTCTCTAAAAGCTGTTGCTTCTGAGACGGTTTAATTGACCCAAATACTGGAGCCACTGGAACTGTTGCCATAATTTTAAATTTTAATTTTTAATTGAATCTTTTTTTCTTAATTGTTAATTTTGAAGAATCAAGTCCACTTATAGCTCTGACCTTAAGACCATTAACAAATACATTTCCGTCAGCAGTAGCTCTAGGCTCTGTGCTAACATTTTTGGATTTATCAATAACGTTCTTAACTGCATCAGCTTTTCCCTGTTCATAAAAATGATTTGCAATTTTATCTACATTAGATGCTGCATACATAGCTTTATGATAACCTTTAGTATCCACAACTTCACCTTTATCATTTAGGAACTTCCCAATAATATTGTTGATATTAGATTGATTATCAGCAACTTGATCTGTATTTTGAACTTTATATCTAAACTTTTTATCACCTACATTGAAATCAAAACCTTTGAAATCATTATTAAATAACTGTTTAGTATTAGATTTAAATTGTTCATGCTGCTGTTTAGCGACATCTTGTTCTTCATTATATCTGTTAAAAAAGTCTAAAGCTTTTTGTTGCTCTTGAGTAGCACCAGGTTTCAACTTGATTTCCTGATAGTATTTACTTTTAAGCTCATCCAAATAACTTTTGGCTTTTGCAACCTCTTCTTTGTACGCTAATTTCTTTTTACGCACATCTCGCTCATCATCTACGTCTTGATCATATTCAAATTCATCTTCCATAAGAAAGCTAATTTCTTCAAAATCTAAATGAGGACGAGTATTTTTATAATATTCTCTTAAAAGCGTTTTATCATTAACATTATCATAATCTGCATTTAGTCGAACATAATCTTCAATATTTCCACCAGTTTCTTTCATAAATGAAACTAAGCTTTCAATATTTTCGGGTAAAATTTTTTCATCTTTTACCGCTTCTTTAATTTCTTCTTTAATTGTTTCTTGCTTGGTTTCTTCTTTGTCCCCAATTTCAACAATTTCTTCTAAGACTGTTTCTTCTTTAGAATCTTTGGCAGTAGTTTCGGGTTCATTGTTTCCTTCAACCACTTTTTTGCCATCTTCGGATGATTCGCGAACATCCACTTCATTTGTGCTTTGCTCCTGAACGGCATCTTCTTCTTTTTTTTCGTTAGGTACAATTACTTTTGTAACTGTTTCTTCTTTTTCAACTTTAGGTTCAACTAAATTTACTTTTGTAATTTCGTTTTTTTTCCCAAGCTTTTTCATTTTAGGTTTTTTCTTTATTTTAAAATCCCCTTCTTTAATTTCTGGTGTTGTTGACATAATATAATAGTATAAAATTGATTAATAAAAAATTATCTAGGATTAAATTGTTCTAATCCAAATCCGTCTAAATTGTCATTTCCAGCGGATTCAAAATTCTTAGGTAATAAATCATTTTGTCTTTGATCTATTAACTCAGATTGTTGTGTTCCTTGTATTCGAACACGTTGATCTTTACGATCTTCAATTTCTTTTTCTTTATTTGTTTCAGCTTTACCTTTAGCTTGAGCTAATTGAACTTGATAATTAAATTCCTCTGCCATAAGTTCTCTTTTAATTTGAGATTCAGTACGCATTCTTTCAATTTCAAATTGTGACTTAGCTTGTTCAATACTAACTTTCTCAGCTGTAATAGCCTGCTGCTTTTGTACCTCCGCTAATGCAGCCGCTTCAGAAGCTTTTGCATTGGCTTCTGCTTGAGCATTTATATTAGCTAATTGCTGTGCTTCAACTGCTTCTTGTTTTTTCTTACGTTTAAATTTAAGAGTTTGATTAGCAAGCTTTAAATTTTTAATTTGTCTTATATCAATTGCATCTTCTAAATCAATTCCACCTGATTGTAATGCAACTTGAATATTTTGTTCTAATTGAGCTTGCTCTTCTGCTTCTGGTTCTAATTCTAAATATATACCAAAATCGTATAAATTTAAATCCTTTATTTCATTTAATGTTTTAACATTGAATTTTGAAATACTTTGTTTTAATGATTCATTAGTTAATGGATTATCTAAACAATCAGCAATTCTTAATGATATATTTTCACATATTCTTAATGTTAAAAATAAACTAGATTTTAAAATATGTTTAGTTGCAATATTAGATTGATTTGCTGCTATTTTTTGTAATCCAACTAATGCATTTTTATCAGGGGTGCTTGCGTCTCTTGCTTCATTTAATCCAGTAACATCTCTTATCATTTGTAAATAATATTGATATGTACCAATTAATGAATTTATTTTAGCTTGGCCCGCAGAAGAAGTTAGTTCTTGTACAGGAACTTTACCCCTATTTAATTCGCCATCTTGTGTTAAGGATCTTCCTACAATACTACCTGTTTGGAAATACATGTTTAAAGCTTCGGCTGGATTATAATTTGTACCATTACCTAAATCTACTTCTGCTAATCCATCCATATCTAAAAATACTCCATCAGGAACTATTCTAGACATTACTTGTTGTAATTTTAAATGAGTTAATTGAATCATATCAGCAAATCCTGTAATTCTACTTACTAACGATTCTATACGACCTTTATACATTCTAGGTGCCGTAACAGCATAATTCATTTTAACTTTAGTAGTATCTGCGTAAGGCCTAGTCATATTTTCACATAACTCCCACCTTAACATTGTATTATTACCTAATACTTTAACTCCATCATATAATACTTCAATTGTTCTTGAAACTCTTTCAAAATTATCATTTGGAGGAGGATTAAAAGTGTCTGGTTTTTCAATTACTTTTTCTAATCCACTTTCTGTTTGTTTTATTTTAAATACTTGATTCATGTAAGTTTTATACTCGAAGTATAATACTTGAACTGTATTTTCATCATAATTACCCCAGCCTGAAACGTATTGCTTATTACCAGGCATATTTTGTATATCTTTTAATTCTTCTTCAGAAATATACGGAAATTGCTTTTTTAATTCTGGTATTGTTATTGATTTTACTTCACCAGCATAATATATATCTTCAAAATCAGGATCTTCGGTATATGAATAAACTAAATAAGCTGGATCAACATAATCAACAACAATTCCGTTTGTTACATTAAATGATGTTTTTGAAGCACCAATACCTAATACAGCTAAATCATATACACATCTTTTTTTAATGTTATCATATTTATTATTAGCAAGCACATTATTTATAGCCTCTTCTTCAGCTATTTCTACAGATTGTTTATAGCTAGTTTGCATCATAACTTCTAACTCTTCTGGAGTTTCTGGCAATTGTTCTGCAGCTATAGGTGAATTAGAAAAATCCTCACCTAATAATTTATTAGCCATTCCCTGCAATTCTTGTGTATACATATCTCTTAATACACTTCTTGCATATTCTGTTTTTTCTTGTAATGATGCTGGATCTTGTGCAAAAGCTTTTATTTCAAAATCTTTATCTGAAATACCATTTACTACAATGTCTATAAACTTTGGTATAACCGGCACAGGTTTCCAATCTAAATTTAAATAAGACAAATCACCATTAATAGATAATTCATCTTTATATTTTTGAATTGATTGTTCACCTCTGGCATACAATCTTAATTGGTGGTAATTATTCCAAGAAGTTTGGTATCTATTCCAATTACTTCTACCTTGATTAAACCACTCTCTTTCTATAGCATGAGCAACTTGTCTACCATAATCTATACTGGCTTTTTCTTCATTGCTTACTACTTGACTTGGAAATGAGCTATTAGGGTTTGTATATACATTCATTTATTTTATAATTTTTGAGGTACTACCATCATTATTGTACTTTTTTATACCTAAATTTATTGTGGTTTTAATTCTTTTACTTATAGGTGCATATCTATTTTTATTACAAGCCATTATTGCAAGTCCTGAACTAATTGATGCATCATGAGCGGTTCTATTATTAATATTAAATTTTGCCCAATCTTCTAATGTTCTTTGAAAATACATATCACCATATCCTTCTCCTAAAAAACCTACTTTAGTTTCTATATAAGATTCTATAGCAGCTGCATGAGCCTGCTTTATATCTTCACTTGAATTAGGTATTCCACCAATTTCTTTTTCTGTTACAGATAATTTACTAAATTTTTTATCAGGTCTATTCATTGAAAAGCCTCTGTAACCTCTTCTTTTAAAATGATATAATAATCTTGGTTTATTATTTTCTGCAAGTATTGGCATTCCATAAAAAACACATGCCATTAATACATCTTCAAAAAATATTTCTGCTGTTTGTGGTCTGGCTATATATTCTAAAAAAAATTGATCTAATGGGGCTTCCTCCATTGAAAACTTTGTTAGCCCATGAAGTGATCCATTCGAACCCCTCCTATCAACCGTACCAGAAATATCATAACTATCACAACCAAAAGCACCCAAGTGCTCGTTCCCGGGGTATTTAATTCCATTTTTTTCTATTGTTCTATTTTGAAGATTGTATGGTGGTATCCAACTTATTTTAAATCTTCCTTGTTTATTTGGAGTAAAGATAACTCTTGTATCTACAATTCCATTATACCATTGAAAATTACCTTGGCTTATTACATTTGTATTACGCAAATCATTATTATAATCTATTTGCTCGTAAATTTTACTTAAATTAAATAAAGCTTGTTTAGCTTCATCTCTAAAAGCATGATCTTCTGTTCTTGGAAATTGTCGATATAATTCATTTAAACTATCTTGATCATTTTTTAAACCTTCGACTTCATTCTCCCAATGCTGTATAACACCCGTATCTATTTCTTCGTTGTCGATACCTTGAACAATTTGTTCTGGTGTTTCGAATACAGGAAATCCATAAGTATCAATGAATCCTTCGTAGTTCCATTCCATAGGTATGAACAAACTATATAATCCTGAGCTAGTCTGTCCATTGCGGTTTCTTTTTGTAACATCAGATTCGTAATATAATTTTTTAAAATTTTTTCCGCCTTTATCAAGTGAATTAGATGTTGATCCCATCATACACTTACCTATAATTTTACTACCTAATCTTAATGTAGTTTTTGTTACTCGCCAATTATTAAGAATATTATCAGGCCTTTCCCATTTACCGGATTCATCATGTACTAATAATTTTAATTTCTCACCATCATAACTATTGTCTCCAGTGTTTTTCCAATCAATAGTTGTATCTAATCCTTCTAATATTTGTTTTTCACTGGTTTCTGTAATACTCTTTTTGGTAAACTTTGATGCTGGAACCCTGTATGCAAGCTCTGACTTGGGTCGATCCATTCCGTCTTGTATTGGTTTGAAAAAAAACGGGTAGTTAACTGATATGGGTACAACTTTATCTGTGAACATTTTCTTAGCATCAGAGCCCGATTTGGACAATATCCCAAACCGTGCGTCTGAAGTAATTGTAGCTTGATGAACGGTTTCTGCTGAAGACATAAAGCTAAAACCGGATCTACGGTTTTTAAGATAACACATTCCATAACATCGTTTATCTGCTTTGCAGGCTTCCCAAAAAATGAAGAAGAATCTATTAGCCTCTCTGAAGTCTGGCTTCCCAACATCAATTTTGGTGTGTTGCAGGTACATATAATGAGAGCCAGTAATATAAGTAGGAATTTTATTATTAATAAACCAATAGCCTTCTTCGCGCCTTGTAAATTCTCTATTAATATAGTCATACCATTTATCTTTAAAATTACTTGGGTATGTTTCCCATTCAAATATACTTTTAATTTGAGATAATTCTTTTGGAAAAATATGAGGTTCCCAAATATTGTTATTATTTTCAACAACTTTAGGTTCTTTAGGCAAGGCTACTACTAGATTTTGTATTTTAACGATATTCCCAATAGTACCGTTTCTGCTTATTACAATTAAATTGTGTTCTTTATTATAACCATACTCCCATTTTTTATACCTATTATTTTTTTTTATTATATTAGGTTTTATTGGGGAAACATTTTGAACTAATGTTTGCGCGTACATTATTTTGATCTTCGTTCAGCAAATCCACCAAATGATTCTTTTTTATCTAATGGCTTGTTTTCTAATAAATTTTTTTCAGCTTCAATACGTGTAAGTATTTCAAATGCATCAAATATTGCTAATTTTTTTGTTGCTGCTGCATTTTTTAATCTATCTGCAGATATATCATCATCTCCTCCTGTAACAATTTTTTCTTCAGCTACTTTAATTAATTCTTTAACTGCTTTTTGTCCAGCTTGGATTATATTCAACTTCGTTTCCTTCGTATTCATATTTGATTACTATATCATTAGATTGCATACAATAAAGTCTTTCATTATCAATAATAAAATCCCATTCACTATTTGGTGTAAATCCTACTAAGTCTCCTGGATTGATTCCAGCACTCTTTAAAGAGTTATTACCATATTTTAATATACCAACAAGCTTTTTTTCTTTATTAAGCGTTAAAGTGTTTGTATCAAGTATTGGTTTTACAAAACAACGTTCAGATATTGTATTCCATTTGTTATTTTGTTTATATAAATACATTTGTGTTATATCACAAAAATATTGATTTTCTTTAAACCATGATCGGCTATTTTGTTGTTTACCTTTCATGTTATAAAACTTTCTAAAAACATTTTGATGAACAACTACTAAATCGTTTTTTTTTACTTTAGTTGAATATGCAATTGGTGTTTCAATTACTAAAGCAATTCTATTTATTGCTTTCCAGTTTTCAATAGATGTATTTAAAATTAATTTCTTATTGTTAATTTTAATTTCATTATTATATCTTTCGCCTGCAGGTTTTATAATAAAATCGTATATGCTTTTCATTTAATATTGTAGGTCATATTCTACAGAAATAGCCATGTTAGAATTAAATTTTTTCCAGGGCATTATTTCATTATTTTTTTTAATATGAATATTATATGAACTATCTTGATCTTCAAATAAAATATAAGCTATTTCATGGCCCCCATAAACTTGTTGACCTATAGCATAATGCATAGCTTCATTTTTGTAATCAGCTCCAATACTTATTTTTCTAATAATAGAAGACATTATTATTCTTTGTTTTCTTCTTCAGGTATTTCAGTATAAGAACCATCTTCAATATTAATTCTTATTCTACCGTATTTAGTTTCAAGCTCTTGTTTAAACTCTTCAATTTCTTGACTAAGCCCCGCTTGTTGATGCAATAATGCATGTTTTTGAGACTCCATTTGCCCTATAGCTTTTATGGTATCGCTTAAAGTTTCTTGCTGTTTTTGAATCTTTTCTAATTCCTCAGAAGAAATAGATGTAGTTTCCACTTTTTTCATTTTATTAAATTTAATTGTTATTTGTAAATATAATTATTTTATTTTGTTTTGTCTTTTATTTTTTCAAAAGTTCGTAAGCCGCCAAGACCAAGCATGCCTAATAATACTGTCATTAAATGTTCCATTTGTAAAGCTGGTGGAATATCAATAGGTTTTAATATCCATATAAATAAATCACGTACAATAAAATTATAAGCTAAAGCGATTCCACAAATCCATCCAATAAACGGTCTCCAGCCAGCAACAAATATACTTCTATGACCAGCCTCTATTTCATTTATTTTAGTTTGTAAAGATATTAATTCATTAGGATCTAATTCTTTGCCTTTTATTGCTTCCCGTATATCCCAGGCTAAATTACCTATTGGTGTTTTACCTCCACGCCCACCTTTTAATAACCCAAGTAATACCTGCCACATGATTTAATTTTTCTTAACAGAACTTTTAGCATTCATTCTTTGTATTTTTAATTCTTGTAATCTTTTCATTTTTGAAAGATCACCCGGCTGTATACCTCTTTGTTTAGCAATACTTGAAATTCTTTTTGCTTGAGTTGGGTCTGTTCTACTTAATCTTCCATAAGCATCAGCAGACTTTTGAGCTTGAAATTGAGTTAATCTATCTGGTCCTTTAACTGAAGGAGTTGATTGCCTACCACTCATTTTTGTTTCAAATTCTTTTTCTAAAGATCCTAATGTACGAGCAGATCCCCCCACTTCTTTTCTAAAAGATCCAGTTCTTGAATCTTCAAAACCTTTTGGTGCTGGTGCAAATGGATCTTTTTTATGTCCATCTATATGATTAAATAACGCACTAGATTCCATTTTTTTAATTGCATTATTTCTAAAAGGGCTTCCATCAGAAGTAGCTCTGTTGTCAATAGGCATGTATTTTAAATCTTTATTCATTTTGTTTATATTAAGTTGTTTTATTGTATGCTTCTTTTTCCCATGGTAAATTTGAAGCACCCTCTTTCATTGTTGCACGCGGGTATGTTTTACCTTTCCAAAATACTGCTGAATCGTTATAATCTAAATCACCACGACGCATTTGATCTAAATGAACTTGCTCGTGGTTTATAACATTTTTTAATTGATCTTTATCAGTAATATCTTTATTAACTAAGATACTACCGTTTCGATTAGCCTTACCTAAAACACCATCACCTAAATCTACATTATAGATAGGAGTGTTATCAATAGTATATGGGGGGTTAGTCAAACTGAATGCCACTTTTTTGTTGTTGTTTATATGGGAACATTTTATTTAATGCTTCTTTGCGATGACTACATCCGCACGGAATGTTTAATCCTTCTGAAACTCTATCTACAATTGTTTTAATTCCTGTAGCAGTAGTAATTTTTTCTACTGTATCACCTAATCCTCTTGATTTCATTTAATTATTTTTATTACATTCTTTTTCCAATACGTTCTGCTCTTTTAGCCATTCTATCATATTTTCTTCTTTGCTTAAGTGCTTTTGATTGATTTTTAGCAATATTAGATGCACTACTTGAAGACTTAATATTTTTAATAGCTTTTTCACCTTTAGCTCTTGCTTGACCTGCTTTTGCAATAGTCTTTTTTAATCTTCTACTTTTTCTAGAATTTGTTGCATCTTTAACAATAGGCATAATTGTTAAATCAGCTTTTGCTTTTGCAGATTTAACTTTTGGTCCATCAGTTTTAATTTTTTGTGCATAAGTGCTAGTAGTTTTTACAGCTTTAACTTTCTTTCTTGCTTTTACTTTTGGTTTTGTTTTTACCGCCGGCTTTGTTTTAGCTGAAGAGCCTACACCAAATCCTTCATTTCCGGATCCATCATTTTGCACACCACTTGTTCCAATAGATTTTATTTGAGTTGGTGGCTTTAATTGATTAGCTGCATAATTTGCTTGTTTTTCAGTCATAGGACCAAAATCATTTTTTGCAGATCCAACAGGACCTAAATTGGCTTTATTGGATGTAGACGTTTTTTTAGCAGCTAATTCAGCCATAGTAAGATTACCAGAAGCTCTTCTTCTTTGTTGCACTTTATCTGCAACTTCTTTAGTACCTATACTTCTTAAAGCTTTTATAATTAAACCGTCAACTTCTAAGGGAGTTTTATAACCTTTATTAAGATTAAAAAGAGCTGAATTTTTTTTCATATTATTTCTTTGAATTAGCAGGTTTACTCATTTTAGTACCGTATCCTTTATTTAAATTAGAAGCAGGAGATCCAGAACCTACCATAGGTTTATTCATTTTTGATCCGTAACCTTTATTAAGATTTGCAAGTGCAGAACCTCTATTATCAACAGGCATGTCTTTTAAATCTCTCTTGGCTTGGGCTGCTGCTTCTTTTTTACTCATTCCTTTAGCAATATTTTCTGCCATTTTTCCTCCAAAGGCATTACCATTTAAAGGTGCTCCAAATTTATTATTATCTGTTACGCCCTTCATACTTAAAGGGTGTTTGCTTTGATTGTATCCCATTTTTTTCATAATATTAGTGTTTCATGTGTTTACTTAAAAAAGATCCATCACTCTTGATGTCTCCTGCTAGTTTTGAAATATGTTTTTCATCAGCTGTTTGATTAATATCTTTATATTTACCACCTTTACGCTGATCATCAAGTACATCTCTTTTTAAATAATCAATGTGAGCTTTATCATCTCTCATTGCGGCACGTACATTGCCTTTAGTTATTTTAGTTCCCATTTGTTTAATTTTAATTATTAATTATTTTTTGCAACCAAAGTTATTTGCATAGTTTGCCATTTCTCTAACGTCTTTACTATACTTACCTTTTTTTGCTTTCATTACTGCTGTAGCTGCAGAACAAGCATCTTTAAAACCATTAGCTTTTGCCCATGTTGTAAATTTACCCCTGTTTGCTTTTTTAATTTGTGGAAATTTTTTCATAATTTTTATTTTAGCAGTTCCATCGACGTCGTGCAGCTCTACCCCTTTTAGATTTCCATCCTTTAGATCTAGCACAAAATGATTTACGTCTTTTCCAAGCTTTACTTCCTTTTTTAAGTTTTTTAGGATCTTTAGTAACTGCCGTTTGCAGTTTGCTACCTGGATTATCTCTTTTATATTTTTTAACGCCTTTTTCAGACATTCCTCCTCCAGCCGCAGCTCCTGTACCTGTAGACTTAGCTTTATTATAATAGCCTAATGACTTCTTTTTTGAAGGAGCAGGTGGCTTTGATTTTTTAAGGAATGGTGAATTTGTTTGTACGTATGGCATTATATTATTTTATATTGTGTCTTGCCTTTAGTTCTAAAGGCTTGTAATACTCTTTTTCTATTTTCCATTTCAGATATAAAACTAAAATGTACCCAATCAGGATTATGAGAATTTCCATATTCCCATATTAATTGATCAAAATCTAAAGTGTCTTTTATAAAATGAAACATTTCAGCATTTGATTTATAATTATATATATCATCAACATCAATAGCTCTTCCTTCACAATGTTGCGATCGG
>WLWF01000549.1_pt1 | contig 35450 bp, 54 predicted proteins | sample 6718331 | NCBI WGS metagenome assembly WLWF01 (sample SAMN12718692, study PRJNA515312) | sponge metagenome | isolation source: marine sponge | host: Mycale hentscheli | place: New Zealand: South Island, Marlborough, Capsize Point | collected 2003-05-01 | reverse complement strand
TGTGGAAAACGGACACCGGACAAACAACACCTAAGACGACTTTATTTGTTGCAACTCCTGTACATAGTGAGTGTTCAATACACTACACACAAGCATTACTAGAATTACAACAATTATGTTTTAAAAACAAAATAAAAATTACATTTCAATTATTAAAATCTTCTTTAATTACTCAAGGTAGAAATTTATGTGTTTCTGGTTTTTTAGAAACAAATTATAGTCATATGCTATTTGTTGATTCTGATATTTATTTCAATGCAAAAAGTATTATTGAAATGATTAAAAAAGATAAAGAAATTATTTCGATTCCATATCCTCTCAAAACTATTATGTGGGATAAAGCTATGGAAAGAATTAAAGATAATCGTATTAAAAATGTAAATGATTTAAAAAAAGCTTTTAACACTTATCCAATGAGAGTAAAAGATTACAAAGATATTACTTTAGATAATGGAGTTATAAAGGTTACACATAGCCCAACAGGTTGCATGCTTATTAAAAGAAGTGTTTTTGATAAAATGATAGAAAAATATCCAGAAAAAGGCATTGTACAAAAGACGGTCATTAACGGAGAGTACGTAAACAAACCTCATATGTGGAATTTTTTTGATTGTATACACGACCCAGACACCAAAACTTACTTGGGTGAAGACTTCTCTTTTTGTAAACTTTGGAAAGATATAGGAGGTGAGTGTTATGCATATGTAAATGACTCTATTATTCATGTAGGTGAACACCAATATGAAGGTTCATTTTTAGATGAGTTGAAACCGGCTTAGTTAAATGGTATTATTTTAACTTTAAGATCTTAAAAGGAGAATATATTTAATGCTACAATTTTTGCCTTATGCACTAGCCGCTTATGGTGGTTACAAAGGATATAAATCAAGTAAAGACGCAGGTGGTTCAGGAATCCAAAGATTACTTGGAGGTGCTACAGGAGCAGCTTTAGGTTATTACGGTGGTCAAGCAGGTTTAAAAACATTTGCACCACAATCTTTTGCAGCTTTTGGAAAATCAGCTCCAACTTTTTTACCTCAATTATCAGCAGCGAATAGTAGTACCATTTTTAAACAAGCAAGTGAAGACAAAGAAAGAAACATGCTTCAAAAACTTTTAATGAGGCAAAGATATGAGGGAGATGAACCTACAGGAGAATTTGAATTTGACCCTACAAAAGCAGGAATTGCAGCAGGTGGTTTAGCTTATCTATCTGGAGCATTTGAACAACAACCAATTGATCAATTTCAACCAACTTATAATTTAGGTTACGCAGACTTTGCTGCGAACCAACCAGGTTATTCTTTTATTGATCCAGCTACAGGACAAGAAAAAAAGTATGAAGGAGTTTATATCCCAGAAGCAAATAGACCTAATGATGTTGAAAGAATGGGTCCTTACGAAATTGCAAGAAATAAATTTAATACAGGTGGCTTAGCTGAAATAAAAAAATTTAACGAAGGTGGTATAAATTATTTACCTTCAAAAATGTCTCACGATGAAAATGATGCTAATAATTATGTAAGAGCTACAGGTTACGTTGAAGATGGTGCGGGTGTCGGAGACAAAGATGAAGATACAATGTTAGCTCAATTAGCTGATGGAGAATTTGTGACACGTGCAGATGGAGTACTAGGTGCTGGTATTATTGCTGGAGCTAATCCTAAAAGCATGAAAGATATGAGAGAAAAAGGTGCTCAGTATTTTTACGACCAACAAAAGAAATATAAAAGAGTGTTTGATTTAATTAAGGACAATAATGAAACAAACAAAGAAAAAAATTAAACCACTGGTTAATGTCTTATCTGTAGAACCTAAAGACATTGAAAGATTTTGGCCTTTAGCTGAGTTTATGGTGGCTGAAGCTTTAAAATATTCCGGTAAGTATGCAGAGCCAAAACACATTTTTGATTACTTAAAAAAAGATATGATGCAGTGTTTTATAATGTTTGGCTCAGATGAGTTTGAAGAAAATAAAGTTTTTGGTGTTGGGGTTACTAGAATATCTGAAATGCCAAATTTTCAACAATTAGAAGTTGTTATATGCACTGGTAAAAGAAGGGACTTATGGGAAGATCAATTTGTTGATATAATAACTCAATTTGCAAAAAGTAACAATTGTAAACGATTGTGTCTTTGGGCTAGACCTGGTTGGGAAAAAGTTTCCAAAAAATGGGGATGGCAAAAGAAACACGTTCAACTAGAGAAATGGATTAATAAATGAGTTTTATAGGCGGATTATTTGGAGGTGGTGGCGGACAACAACCATCTACTCCTTCATCTCAAACACAATTTGTAAGAGAAGCACCAGGTATAGAAGAAAGAAAAATTGAATTAATGGATATTGCGCGTCAGGTTGCGCAAAAACCAATTAATTTACCAGACTATCAAGTAGCTGGTTTAGGTGCGCTAGAACAACAAGGGATAACTGCAGCTGGAAAAACTGGTATTGGAGGAGCAGCAGTTGGTCAAGGTATATCAGGAGTACAAGGAGCAATGGCTCCAGTAGGCGCTCAGCAAATATCTCAATATTTAAATCCTTATCAACAATATGTCACTGATGAAATTGGAAGACAAGGCCAAATGATGCAAAACAGATTAGGGGCTCAAGCAATAGGTGCAGGAGCTTTTGGAGGAGGTAGAGAAGGTGTTCAACAAGCTGAACTTCAAGGAAGAACTTTATCTGAAATGGGTAGAGCACAAGCTCAAGGATTTACAACTGCTTTGGGCGCAGCACAAAACCAACAAAGAATTGGTTTACAAGGTGGACAATTATTAGGAGCGCTTGGTGCACAACAACAACAAATGGCACAAGCAGATTTACAACAAATGATGGCAGCTGGAGGTTTACAAAGACAACTGGCCCAACAAGCTCTAGATGCTAAGAGACAATCTACATTACAACAACAGTATGAACCTTACCAAAGAGCGGAGTTCTTAAAAAATATTTATGCTGCAGGACCAACATCTCAATCTTCAATTACAATGGGAACTGCACCAGGAGCAGCACCGTTGGCACAATCAATAGGTACAGGTTTAGGAGCGTTTCAAGCATTTTCAGGCACAGGGCAGGCTTAAATGAATAAAGTTTTATTAAGACCTTTGTTTAGAGAGGCGTACTTAAAAAAAACTGAAAAAAAATTACCTGTTAAAAAATTTAACGTAGGTGGTTTTTCTAAAGTAGAAAAAAGAAATTTATTATTAACACCTATTACCTCAGCATTATTACAAGCAAGAAGAATGCCTGGTGAAAGTCAGCTAGGTTCTGTATTTAGAAGTGTAGGTAAAGGTATGGAAAAATTACCTCAAACACAATTAGCCATTAAACAAATAGAGTTAGAAGAAAAAGCTAGAGAAGAAGCAAGAACTGATAAAAAATTTGCATCTTCTAAAAAAGTATTAGATCAAGATACAGGTAAAGTAATATTTGCAGACGAAGAAACTATTCAAACAACATATTCTTCAAAACAACCAAATGAATTTAGATACGTTCCTGTTCCTGATGCTGAAAAAGCAGGTAAACCTACAAAAGTTTTTGATACAGAAACACAAAGTTTAGCTTATGCTCCACAAGGAGATATTTTGACTGCTAAAAATTCTAGTGGAGAGTTAAGATATCTACCGGTAGGTAAAGAAGAATCTTTGGTTAAAGCTTACCCTATTATAGATGGTGTTCAAAGTGATACAGCTAAATTTATAACAAAAGCACAAATTTTAGAAAACCCAGAAGGATTTGTTCCTGTTGAAGGTAATTTAGAAATGATGATGAAAATCAAAGACATCGATAGAACGAAAAAACAAAAATCAGATGCAGAAAATGCTATGTTAGCAGCCAGAGATGTTGGAGAAATTATAACTAGAATTGAAAAAGATGTAGCTAAGCAAGGTGCTTTCACTGGTAATGCAGCAGATACAGTATTAGCTATAACAGGTATGACAGGATTTATTGATTCTTTTGTAAGTAGGAACAAACAAAAAGAAGGCAAACTATTTACTCAACAGTATCAAGATACCGAAGATGCAATAGGTCAATTAACAAATGAAGACAGTCCAAACTTTAATGCAAAAATAACTGCTTACTTAAATGCACCAGAAACACAAGCAGCAAAAACATCTATTATTAATTTAGCTTACGCAATTGCTAAAGCTAGAGAGCCTGGCGGAAGATTTAGTGTACCTGATATTGAATTAGCTTTACAATCAATTGGAGAAAGCTCTAACAAACAAACTTTCTTAGCAGGTTTAAGAAGAATAGGATTAGAAATAACAGGTAGAGCACTAACAGATTATGAAACTGTATTTAATGTAACAAGGGATGAAATACCAAAAGGATATAATAAAGTTGGTGATCAATATAATTATTTCTCAGGTGTACAATTTACTGAAGAAGATAAAAATTCTATAAATCCTAAAAATTTATTTGGAGCAAACTAATGGCACTTTTATCAGTTGCAAATGTTGATGAATATAGAAAACAGTATGCTGAAGAATTAGCTGCGCAAGAAGAAAAATTAGGGGCACCTATAAGTAATGAATTAATTACAGAAAAAATTTATGGAGTTATATCTCAAAAAGCAGATGTAGATTATTATTCTTTTTACAAAGCTTTTAATCCAGATGGTAAATATTCTAATATAGATTCTTTTAGGGAAACAATTAAAGACAAAGATTTAAACGATACAGAAATTATTAATAAAGCTTACGGTGAGTTACAAAATACAGGTCAAGTAAGATTTAAAGATTTTGTAAATACCTTTGCACCTAAAGAAGAAGATTTAAACGAAGCAGTAAAAAGAGATTTTAATATAATTGGTTTAAATATACCTGATACAGAATACTCGGTAAAAGAAATAGCGGAAATGAGAGGAGTTAATCCTGACACCGATGTAGGATTAGCGGAAATAGGCTTTGCACAAAGTTTAGCAAGAAATGATGCAAATGAAGTTTTAGCGTCTAAAAAAGTTTTATCAGATTATTTTGGTCAAGAGATTCCGTTAAGGTACGGCCCTGAAACAGAAGAGTTAGAATTTTTAAACCCTCAAACTGGAGAGTATGAATTATTAAATAAACCAGGAATAGACGCTGGAGATGTGGCAAAGTTTGGGTCAACTGCAGCAGTAGTTGTTCCAGAAATCGTTGCTACAATATTTGCAACTGGTGCTACAGGACCAACTGGTGGAGTAATTACTTCGGCAGCTACGAGTGCTGCACTAGAAACAGCAAGACTTGCTTTAGGTCATCAATTATATGGCATCAACCAAACAGAAAAAGGTTTCACTGATTATCTTAAAAACGAAGGTAAGGACATAGCTGTTCTTAACGGAGCATTAACAACAGGTGGTTTTACTGTACCTAAACTTTATCGAATGATTAAACAATTTAGAAATATGGGTAAAATAAATGCTTCTGATTTTGGTGGGACAATTAAAAATGCGGAACAAGCTCAACAATTAATTAAAAAAATAAACGATAGATTAATAACTTTAGGTACTAAGAAAAAATTAAAATTTACATTAGGTCAAGCAGGGGATGACGCTGAACTTTTAGCATTACAAAACGCTTATGAAAGCAATCCTAAATATGGTGTAAAAGGAATTTTTGATAGTTTTAATAAGGAACAAGCTGAAGCATTAGATACCTTTTTTCTTTTAGCAAGTGATCCATATAACTACAAAGGTATATCAGGTAAGGATAATATTTTATCAGACGAGTTAGGTAAAAAAATACAAAATGTAATCCTTCAAAGATTAGAACCTAGACAAAAAATATTAACTAAAGCTTTAGAAGCAGCAGAAACAGATTTAACCGAAGCAGTTATAAAACTTCCTGGAGGATCTCAAAAAGAAGCGGGACAATCTATCAGAGGAGTAATTGATACTTTGTATCAAGATTTTGATAAACTTTATGATCAAAAGTACACAACTCTTTTTGCAGCAGGTAAAGGGAGAAAAGTAGGTACTGACATAATAAAAGAAGCAGTAAAGGGTTTAAATAAAAGACAAAAAGATACTTTATTTAAAAAATACCCAGATATAAAAACTTTTTTTAATGCACCTAAAGGTAAAACAGTATCAGTTAATACGTTAAAAAATACTTTAAGTGATTTAAGAAAATTTGATAGAAGTATAAAAAAAGGAGTTCTACCTGTTGAAGGAGAGCCTGTAGAGGGTGCTGTATCAAAGTTAATAGGCTCTATAAAAGATCAGTTTAAAAAGAGCTTAGGTCAAGACGATGTTTGGTATAAACAGTTTAGAACACTAGATCAAGAATACGCTACTAATAAAAAACTATATAGAGGAACCATCGGAAAATTATTACAATCTAAAGATGGTGTTTTAAAAATAGCGGACGAAGATGTATTTGCTCAAACCTTTAAAAAAGGTGCTGGTCAAGAAATGAGAATAGATCAGATTTATGATTTATTAAAAAGAAAACCAGAATTTATTCAAACTTACAAAGATTCTATATTAAAGTCCTATAAAACATTTGTAGATCCTGCAGACACTGGAAAGATTAATTTAGTTAAACACCAAAAATTTTTAAATGATTATAAATACGCTCTTGAAACATTCTTTGGTAAAAAAGGTTATAAAGAAATTACTAAAGTCGGTAACTTAGCCAAAAAAGTTAATGAAACATCTCTTAAAAGAGATAAAATAATGAAACAACTGGGAACTACTACAAAAGGTAAATTAGAGAATATGGATCCAGATAAAATTTTTAGTTACTTATATAATAATAAATCACCTACAACTTTAAATAAAGTTATGACTATTATCAGACAGGATGATAATTTATTAAAAGCTTTTCAAACAGTTGCTAAGGACGATTTAATGTTCAAAGCAACTAACAACAGAGGTCAATTTGTATTCGACAAGTTTGCAGATTATATGAAAAATAATAAACAAATCTTAGAAAGAACTTTTGCTGACAATCCTCAGTACGTAAAAGATTTAACTATGTTTAGAGATGCTTTAGAAATAACAACTAGAAAATCAACTCAAAAAACTATTAGTAAAGCAGAAACTGCTTTAAATGATATTATTAGAGCTAGACTTGGACAATTTACAGTAGCAGGTAGAACATTTACCGCTTTGAAAAAAATATTTAGATCAGACATTGATAGACAATTAGCAGAAATAATGACAGATCCTAAAAAATTAGATCAACTTCTAAGTTTAAAGAATGTGAAAACAACTTCAGACACAGCTAAACAAACTATATCTAGGTTGTTCGGTTACTATATGTTTGATGAAAAATTCTTTGAGGATGATGAATACAGTCCATTAATTATTGATGCAGTAAATAATACAAAAGTATCTGAAGCAGTAATTGATGCGCAAGAAGGAGATGATTCAGTAGAATTAGCACAATTAGAAGGTAGTAAATTACCTTTAAACTTGACAGCAAGTACAGCTGCTCCAGGAGCAATGCCACCGATGGCACAACCTCAAGGAATTGCAGGCGTTCAAGCAAGACAAAACTATGAAGCAATGTTCCCTGATGATGCTTTAGGAACAGCGATATCAAAAAGAGGCGTTGCATAATGTCTAAGTCAGCTTTAGAAAAAATTGAGTCTCACGAAAAATTATGTAGGATAATGCAAAAACAAACACACGATAGAATGGAAAAAATAGAAAGTTCTATTGGAAGAATAGAAAAAATATTAATTGGTTGTGCTAGTGGTTTACTGGCTGGCATGGGTTTTATAATTTTTGAACTCCTAACAAGGATATGATATGCCAGCTCCTATTGGATTATCTTTATTGTTACAGGCAATAGCAACCATAGGTGTCGGTGGAGCTGTAGGATATAAAGCACAAAAAGATTTACAACCAGTAATAAAATCGTTAAAGAACAGTCCGGAAGATATGGATAGTTCAGAATTAAAAATGTTGCGGGCACTATTGCTGCCTAACCAAGCTGTAGCTCAAGAGTTAAAAGATATGACTACTTCTAAATCTGTAGGAACTACAGGAGATGGAACCGTTATAGGACCGAGAATTAGTGATATTGAAAAACAAAAAAAAGATTTTGAAATAATTTTAAAACCACCAACAAGAGCACCCGAGCCAACTAAACCAATTATAGAAATATTTCCTGACCAACCAAAAATAAAACAAGATCCTCCTGTTCAGCCAGAAATAGATTTAGAAACAAAAGAAACGTTTCCAGATCTATCTGAAGAAACAAATAAACCACAAATATTTGAACAAAAAGAAAATAAAGGTCTTGTAGGAGTAAATTCTCAAGAGGGTGGAAAGATAATTAAAGATGTAACTGCTGGAGTATCAGCGCAAAAAGATACTGTACCAAGTTTATTAGAACAGGGAGCATTAGCAAAACCTATTAAAGATTTTTTTAATGAAGATGATCAAGTAGTAAATTATAAAATTGGTGACACTATTGGAGCTTATGGAGGAACTGTTGAAAGGAGTTTAGATATAGAAGCGAACGTAAAACCTGATTTTAACATAGATACATTTGGAGAAGTTATAAAACAAAGAGCAAAACAATTTAATCAAGACGCTGTGTTTGTTGCGGAATCTGTGCCAGCAGATTTTGATGGTGCTAATGTAGGGTTTAGTTTAGATTTTGGCTCTGATCTTAAAATGAAAGATGCTTTAAATATATCTGATCAATTATCTGAAACAGCTCAATTAGATGGATTTACTTTTAAGGTTAAAAACTTAGATACATCTAGTTCATCTATATATTTACCGCAAAATATCATAGATGCAGAGTTGACAGAAAAAGCTATTAAAAGATATGGAGTAACCGATGAAATTAATAAAGCAGGTTTTATAATGCCTGATGGTAAAATGTTAAATTTTTCAATGAATGGAAATGTAAGGGACACCGAACACCGGAGAATCAATCTAACAATGGGCGGTTCTGATGTAAATGATTTTGGACCAATGTATGATTTTATGAATAAAACAGGTGCTATAAGATTAACGGGTAATGCTAATAGGCTTTATGCAGAATTATCTTCTAAACCATCTAATACACAACTAAGAAAAATTGTTGATGAATATAACAATAATAGAGAAAGATATGATTCAATGATTATAAGTATTACAGTTCCCGATAAAGAAAAAGGCAGTGGTCAGTTTGGTCAACCAAAAATAGAAGCACAAGAAAAAGGTATTGATTTAAGAAAACAAGATTATAGATTACCGAATGAAGCTTTTTACGAAGTGAATGGAGAAAAAGCAAATGCTACAGATATTTTAAATAAATTTAAATCTACTGATGTAGCAGGTAAAACGTTTACTGGTATAAGACAATTAAACATCCCTAATTTTTCAAATATTTCAGATCAAGAAGCTTTACAAAAAATAAGAAATTTACAAAACAATATGGGTCAGTTTATTGAATCTACTGGATTAAAAACTCTGGACAAACCTAAAACAAAATTTTATAACACTAAACTATATACAAAAGGAAAAGATTATTAATGGCTACAGTAAAAGGATTATACGATTTAATTAAAAAAGAACAAGCTGAAGGAAAACAAATCGGCATGTTTGAACAATCTATCATTGATGCTTATGAAGCAGACAAGGGAGATAAAACAACAAAAGAAGTAGATGTTTCATTTGTAAAAAATAAAGATGAAACTAATTAAAAAATATCCTTACACACATTACAATCGTTTTTCAGACACCACCGGTAGAAAATATTTAGTAGGTCAAGCTAAAGTTCCTAGCGTTACAACCATACTATCAGCAACTAAAGATAAACGCTTTTTAGAAAATTGGAGAAGAAAAGTAGGTAATGAAGAAGCTGATAGAATAATGAGACAAGCATCTACTATCGGTACAGAAATGCATCAAGTATTAGAGTACGCGTACAACGGACAAGGATACTATAATGCTAATGATGAAACGGGGAAACAACCTAGAATGATGGCTAAAATTATATTACAAAATTTAAATATAGAAGAAGTTTGGGGCAATGAAGTATCTTTAGAATACAATAATCAGTTTGCAGGGACAACGGACCTTGTAGCCTTAGCTTACGGTAAACCATCTATTGTAGATTTTAAACAAGCTAACAAACCTAAAAAAGAAGAGTGGGTTGATGATTATAAATATCAACTAGGAGCTTATTATTTGGCACACAAAAAAAATTATGGTCCCATTGAACAAGGAGTGATTAGTATATGTACAAGAGCACTTCAGTACCAAGAATTTAAAATGAATGAAGCAGATTTAATAGAATACGGAGATAAGTTTTTAGAAAGAGTAGAGCAATTTAAAAAGTTACAATAACCAATCTTTAAGTTCTTCTTCACCTAAAGTTTTTGCAGCAATTTGACCTTTGATAGTTAAAGCTTTCATAATTTTTTCATCAATAGTATTTTCAGTTATAATATCAATGATTACAACAGTTCCTGTTTGTCCTGACCTATGAGCTCTGTCCTCAGATTGTTTTCTCACTTCTAAATTATAATTATTAGAAAAATAAACAACTGTATTAGCGGCAGTTAGTGTTAAACCATAACCACCCGTTGTTGGGTTGCTTACAAAAAACCTTACCTTAGGATCGTTTTGAAATAACTCAATAGCCTTCTGTCTATCTTTAACTTTGGTTGCCCCATATATTTCAACAAAAGATTCTTTACCATATTTTGTAGTAAGAAATTCTTTTATTTGTTCTATGTTGTAGATGTAATTAGCCCAGATAATTATTTTATCGTCTGTTTCATCTATAATTTCTTCGAGAGCGTTAATTTTTTGTTTGCCAAACTCCATCATTTTTCCGTCATCATCCTTACAAAAACCGTTAGTAACTTGATGTAATTTAATCATTTCAGTTAATTTATTACTAAAAGAAATGGTTGAGTCTCCTATAATTGCTAACGCACGTCTTCTTAATTTTTCATATAATATACCTTGCTCACTTGACATAGTAACATGTCTTTTTTGTCTAACTTTTGGTTTAAGATCCAAACATTCATCTTTACGGACTCTAAACGAAAATCTATCTAATTTATGTTCTAATTCTTCTATGTTTTTATAATACTTAGGTATACTAATAAAACGATTAGCCCCCATTTGTATTTGATGCATTTCTGCATATCTATTTCTAAAAGAATAAAAACTTTCAAAACCTAATAGTTTAGGGTCTAAAAAGTAACATTGAGAATATAAATCTAAAGGAGATTTAGTTACTGGAGATCCAGTTAAAATCCTTCTAAATTTAATATGTTTACTTAGAGACAAAATGTATTTAGTTCTTTTGGCCTTTGGGTTTTTAATTGTAGTAGATTCATCTATGACCGCAAAGTTTTTAGGAAATTTTTTTAAATAATTTTCTGCCTCTTTAAACCCTGTTTTTCCACTTAAAGCTTCAACATTCATAAGAAAAATTTTTAATTTTTTACTTTTAATAAACCAATTCCAACTTTTAGGTTTATCTAATTTCCATTGAAATATATCCTTATCTACTACATCTGGTAGGTGCGCTTGTATTTCTTTACTCCATATAGTGTATACAGATTTAGGAGCAATAATTAATACTGTATCAATTTCTTTTCTTAAGTATAAATACCCTATGTTATCAATAGCTGTTTTAGTTTTTCCAGTACCCATCTCCATAAAATAAGCATATGAATTTGCTTCAGCTGATTTATTTAAAGCAGTTCTTTGGTGTTCAAAAGGTTTAGTCTTATACGGGTATTTCCATTCCATCAAAATTATATTAATTTTTTTCTTGCATTAATCAAGAAAATAATTATTAAAGATCAAGGAGGAAAATATGGATAAGTTAGATATAGAAAAGTTCTCTACAATTGAATTAAGTAAAGATGATGTAAAATCTATTACTGTTAAATGTAATGAACTCAAAAGTCTTCATAAACAAATTGAAGATAAAGACGAAGAAATTTCTCAGTTAAAGAAAAAAGCTAAAGAATATGAGGAAAGAATAATTCCTGATATGATGCAGGAAGCGGGTGTAGAAAAACTGGAGTTAAGCGATGGCGTTAAGGTCGAAGTAAAACAGTTTTATGCAGCAAAAATTCCTGAGTCAAGAAACGATGAAGCTTTTGGCTGGCTGAGGGATAACGGTCATGGAGACATGATTAAGAACATCTTAACGGCAAATATAGATAAAGGTAAAGATAACCAAGTTTCAGAACTTATTAAAATTTGTGATGATCTAGGCTTTGCTTATTCTCAAAAACAAAAGGTAGAACCTATGACCCTTAAAGCATTTGTTAAAGAACAAGTGGAAGAAGGTAAACCGGTTCCATTTGACATGTTTGGGGTATATATTGCTAATAAGACAAAAATAACGAACAAATAATAACGGAGTAACTATGAAGTTAAATGATAAAAAAGAAGTCGCTACTCAAAAAGCGGGTGGTGCTGTTTCAACTATAAACTTGGAACAATTTGCAGATGAAGGATTTGAAAATGTAGACTCAAAAAGTTTGGCTCTACCATTTTTAAAAATACTTGGTCAATTATCTCCACAAGTAACGCAAGGAGATTCTCAATTCATATCAGAAGCAAGACCTGGTATGATTTTTAACACTGTAACTAATCAATTATATGATGGTCAAAAAGGAATTTCAGTAGTTCCATGTTTTTATAAACTTGAGTATATTGAGTGGAGAGATAGGGGTATGGACGGAAGTTCTGCGCCCGTAAATATTTATCCTGCAGACAGTGATATAATGTCAAAGACTACTAGAGACGATAAAAATAAAGACAGGCTTGAAAACGGAAATTACGTTGAAGAGACTGCTTCACATTACGTTTTGATAGTTGAAGACAAAGATGTATCTAGCACTGCTATGATGACTATGAAATCTACTCAAAGAAAGAAATCTAAGAAGTGGAATTCAATGATGATGTCAGTGAGAGAGAAGAAAAAAGATGGTTCCGGGTATTTCAAGCCTGCACCATTTACTCAAATGTACACTCTTAAAACTGTATTAGAGAAGAATAATTTAGGTTCTTGGTATGGTTGGGAGATTGAACATCAGAGCACAATTCAATCGAGCGATGTCTTGGAGTCTGCTTATAATTTTTATAAAAGTTGTAAGCAAGGAGCCGTAAAAGTAAATCACGATAAAGAAGAGTCTGTAGAAAAATCACCATTCTAATATGGACCTACTTGACAAGACCCTGGAGGAGTTTGTAGAACTCTTCCAGGGTTCACTCACATATTTTGGAGCTTCTAAACCATTAGGCCAAACGCGTAGCCGGGATGGTAAGCAAGAATTCAGGCATTGGGTTGAACCCAAACCCATGACTAAGGATCATTGGGTGCAACATTTAAAAGGAGAAGCTTACTATGGATCAGTTCCCATTCGAGATGATAATACATGCAGTTGGGGGGTCATCGATGTTGATCGTTATAATATACAGCATAAGGAAGTTATATCGGTTATACGTAAAAGAAAATACCCATTAGTTCCTTTTAGATCTAAATCTAACGGACTCCACTTAATATTATTTATTGATGGTGTAGTGCAGTCTTCGGACATGCGAAAAAAATTAATTGAGCTTGCTTCTGATTTAGGAGTAAATGATACCACTACAGATATTTATCCCGCCCAAGATAAGGTAGATCTTACCCCCGAAAAGTGGGACGACAAACACAAAGGAAGTTACGTAAATCTCCCATACCAAAAAGCACATATGACAACAAGAGTTGCTATGGATGATGAGGGTAACTCTATTAAGTTAGAGGATTTATTTGAATTTGTAAAACAACACAGACTTACTCCAGAAAATTTTAAAAAACTTAAAGTATTTCAAGATGATGAAACAAAAGATTATCCACCTTGTGTAGTAAATTTTATGAAAAATAAAGTACAAAAGGGTGAGGGCCGTAATGATGCTATGTTTAACGTAGCCGTGTTAGGTAAAAAAATTAATCCAGATCCTGTCATGTATCAAGATTGGACACGTAAAATGATGGGTAAAGTATGCTCCGAAGAATTACATCCAAAAGAATTAGAAAATATTTTTAGAGGAGTCGAAAATAAAGAATATGCTTACAAATGTAAAACATCTATTGCAAGAATGCATTGTTCATCAAGCACGTGTTTAAGACGTAAACATGGTATTGGTGCTAATGAGGCATTACCCGAAGTTGGAAAACTTGTTAAAGTAAATTCATATCCTGAACCTTATTGGATTTTACCCATACAAGGAAAATCAGTTCGTTTATCTACAAAACAATTATATCAGCAACAATTATTAGGAGAGCAATTGTTAAATTATGATATTGTTTGGCGGCCCTTAAAAGCAACTAAAAGAGATCCGGATCCTTATAGAGATTGGCTTGAAGAACTGGTAACTAATAAACAAGACATGGAAGGTTTTGATGCTCATGAAGAACAGAATGATGTATTTAACTCTAGACTGTCTCAATTTTTAGAAGATGTAGAAGATACTACTGAGTTTGATCAAATAGACTCAGGAAATATTTGGATCGATAAAGTTGAAATGAGATTTAAATTAGAAACTTTTAGAAAATTTATGAAGAAGATGGGTTACAATTGGTCTGAAAAAGATTGCACAAAATTCTTAGAGGCAGGGGGAGCAATGCCTAAGAAGAAATTCCAAAACATTGATACACGTCATTGGGTTGTGAAATTACCAAAACAAACAGAACATAAAAACAAAGATGTCACATTCGTTAAACAAAAAGCTGCGTGGGAAGACAATTAAAATATTTGGACCACCAGGAACAGGAAAAACTGAGAATCTTTTAAGAAGAGTTCAACGTTTTTTAAAACAAGGTATTTTACCTGAAGAAATTTGTTATATATCTTTTACTAATAAAGCTGTTGATGAATGCGTAAGTCGTATTCGTAAAAAATTTAGTGAGTATGATGAAGATTCTTTTAAATATTTTAGAACTTTACATAGTTTAGCAAGACAACAATTTGCAGAAATACCCGTGTTAGATCCTAAGGCAGATTTATTAATGTTTCATACTCAATATGGAACGGTAAAAGTAAATTTTAAAAATGAATATGATGACGTTAAAGTTTATAATAATTGGTCGCTTCAGATATATGACAGGGCAAGAAATATGAAGGTAGATCCTGTTTGGTTGTATAAACAACAGCCAAGAAAAGCGGTGCGTTTACAACAATTTAAGTCTATTATTGCGGGATACGAGGAGTTTAAAACAATGGAAATGGAGAACGGACACCGGACACCGGACAGATTAGATTTTACAGATATGGTAAAAAAGTTTGTGGAGGATGCAGGAAGACTACCTATAAAAGTTTTAATGGTAGATGAAGCTCAAGATTTAACCCCGTTACAGTGGGATATGGTTGTTAAAATTGCACAAAATGTTTGGAGAGTTTACATAGCGGGAGATGACGATCAAGCAATCTATGAGTGGAATGGAGCTGAAGTTGAATACTTTCAAAGCTTTCCCGGAAGAAATGTAATTTTAAAAAAATCAGTAAGACTTAATAAAGACGTACATTTTTTTTCTAAATGTTTATTGTTAGGTATGAAAAACAATAGAGTAGAAAAAGAATTTTATTCAAATGATAAAGATGGGGCCATATATTATTGGAATACCTTGAAGAAGGTACCCTGGAATTTAACTGGTAGTTGGTTAGTATTAGCAAGAATTAATGATGTTAAAAAAGAACTTCAACAAGAAGCAAGAAATCTTTCATTATATTATCAAGATGTAAAAGGTAATAAATCTTTTGATATGAATCAGTTTCAAGCAATTCAATATTGGGAAAAAATATGTGAGGGCGGTAGTATATCAAGGGAGGAAGCATGTATAATGTATGAATATTTATTAAACATAGATCATGGTTTTAGATCACAAGAGAGTAAAAAATGGTCTTTCGCTCATCCAAATCAAGTATTTAATTTTGATGAATTACATCTTAGATGTGGTATGAGAGATAGTAAAGGATCATGGTTAGAAGTGTTTAAAAGAAAATTTAAAGAAAAAGATAAACAGTATTTTTTAAAAATGATTAAGGAAGGAGTTGATTTAAACCAACCTCCTAAAATTATAATTGATACAATACATCAGGTCAAAGGCGGAGAAGCAGACAATGTTGTTTTGTCAAGCAAATGTAACTTCCCTTCCCATTTTGAGAAAAAAAATTTAGCAGAAAAAATAAAAGAACTTAGGGTTTGGTATACGGGTGCTACCAGATCAAAGGGAACACTTCATTTGTTAGGCACTCATCATCAATTTAATTTTCCATTAGGAAAGTATTACAAACTATATGAGGCTAATTATGTCAGATAAAAATATGTTCGATGAAGCTTTTCCTCAAGATAAACAAATCGGGGGATCCCACTACCAACACTATCTTATTCAACCGTATGAATTTATTTCTAAAAACGAACTTACGTTTTTTCAGGGAAACGTTGTGAAATATGTTTTGAGATATCCTTACAAAAATGGTATAGAAGATCTTGAAAAGATTAAACACTATTGTGATTTAGAAATTAAAAAAATAAAAGATGCCAAAAAGAAAAAGTAAATTAATAATGTGCGAACGTTGCGATAGCGAAGTTGCAGTAATTGTCCACGAATATAATTATTACTGTGCCGACTGTGCTTTGTTTGAATTAAATATACCTTTTAAAAAAGCAATATCAATTGAAGATGCAAATTTAAGTAGAAAGAAACAATGACTCATCAACTAAATTTTATTTATAATGACTCTGACTGGGTTTGCCCTGCAGAGTATCCAGATTTATCTCAAGCAACAGAGATTGCAATTGACTTAGAGACAAAAGACCCAAATATAAAAACAAAAGGATCAGGTTGGGCAACCTTTGATGGCCACATAGTAGGTTTTGCTGTTGCTGCTTTAGATCAGCAATGGTATTTTCCAATTGCACATGATGCGGGAGGTAACATGGATATTTCAATGACCACCGCTTTTATACAAGACATTTTAAAACTACCCGCAACTAAAATTTTTCATAATGCAAGTTATGATGTTGGTTGGTTATTGATTAATGGATTTGAAATAAGAGGTAAAATTATAGATACTATGATTGCGGCCGCAGTAGTTAATGAAAATAGATTTAGTTTTAGTTTAAATGCTTGTGCTAAAGATTATTTAGGAGAAATTAAAAATGAAACTTTCTTAAATGAAAAGGCTAAAGAGTGGGGAATTGATCCAAAAGCCGATATGTGGAGATTACCCGCAGGATATGTAGGTTTTTATGCGGAACAAGATGCGGCTTTAACTTTAAAATTATGGCAAAGACTTAAACATGAAATAGTTAAACAAGATCTCCATGATGTATGGGAAATGGAAATGGAATTATTACCTATTTTAATTGATATGAGAAGACGGGGGATAAGAGTGGATATAGAAAAAGCTCACGCAATTAAAAAAGAATTTAAACAAAAAGAAGCTATTGTTTTAAAAAAAATAAAAGATGAAACTACTATTTCGGTAGACATTTGGGCCGCAAGATCTGTAGCGCAAGTGTTTGATAGAATAGGTGTTGATTACCCACGGACAACGAAAACCGAAGAACCAAGCTTTACACAAAATTGGCTAATAAATTGTAATAACCCGATAGCGCAACTAGTAAGAGAAGCAAGAGAAATAAATAAATTCCATTCAACATTCATAGACTCCATTTTAAGATACACTCACAAGGGTAGAATTCATTCTGAAATTAATCAGTTAAGATCTGACCAAGGAGGTACAGTTTCGGGAAGACTATCATATTCTAATCCAAACCTCCAACAAATTCCCGCAAGAAATAAAGAGTTTGGAGATAAAATTAGAAGTTTGTTTTTACCTGAAGAAGGTAGACAGTGGGGAAGCTTTGACTATTCACAACAAGAACCAAGATTAGTTGCTCACTACGCGGCATCAGTTGCAAAACAATTTCCGGGAGCTGACGATTTTATCCAAGCTTATGAAAACGAACAAGCAGACTTTCATCAAATAGTTGCTGACATGGCGGGGATCTCTAGAACTCAGGCTAAAACAATTAATTTAGGTTTATTTTACGGAATGGGTAAAGCAAAACTTGCTAGAGAATTAGGTATTGATAAAGATAGTGCAGAGAGACTTTTAAATACTTATAACGATCGTGTACCTTTTGTAAAAAAATTAGCTGTTGAGGTAACATCTAGTGCATCTAAATATGGTTTTGTTAGAACAATTAAAGGTAGAAAATGTAGGTTTGATATGTGGGAACCGTCTTCTTTTGGAATGAACAAAGCAATGCAGTATGAAGAAGCAAAAGCAATTTACGGGAATAACATTAGACGTGCCTTTACCTACAAAGCTTTAAATAGATTAATACAAGGATCAGCAGCTGATCAAACTAAACAGGCAATGATTGATTGTCACAAAGCAGGTTATATGCCACTACTTCAAATACATGATGAATTATGTTTTTCAATTAATGAAGAAAAAGATATTCTTGATGTAAAAGAAAAAATGGAAAATGCAATAGACACACTAAAGGTACCTTCTAAGGTAGATATTGCACTAGGTAAATCTTGGGGCGAAGCTAAAGAATAATTTAGAGCGCAGTATCCTTAGGAAAAAAATTGTTTTTTTTTAGCTAGGTTAACTAGCTATATCTAAAAGACCTTTTTGTGCGTCTTCAACACTTTGATCATTGATCTTAACTCTGATCTCTTTGATCTTGATATCGATCCACTTCATATCAGGAGTTACTCTACCCTGAACCAATGCTTGGTTGGCCCATTTGGACTCCAACTGAAGTTTCTCCGATATTAACTTTTGTAGTTGCATCTCGGTCAACCTCTTCTAAGGTTAGGAGCAAAAGATCCGGGTCATGAAATCCAGGCCCTTCGTTCCCTGTTATGTTCCCTGAAGCAACCTTATTTGAAAAATCTTCAAGGACTGCTTTATCATTCTTACCCTCAAGCGTCTCATCAATATATATATTCTTATAGTTTACTTGGATGCGATAAAGCTTCATGTGCTATTATATATCAAAATGTGATAGGATTGCAACTATGCACTAATTTTAGGTTTAATTTTTGGGGTAATTGGTTCAGGAACTTCTATTTCTTTACACTCAAATTTTACAACAATTTTGTTGTTTTCTACATATTCTCTATCAAATTGTTCAGTTTCTTCTAATGATTTAAATGTGCCATGAGCTACTCTGTAACCATATTCTACGCAATCATAGTGTGATGTGAAGGTAAAACCAGGTATATGATGATTAGGACATTTGCCACTTATCATACTGCACATATACATAACTAATATAAATTTTGTCATAAAGTCCTATATTATCCTAGCTTATTATTTGCTTGCATATCCCATAAAAATGTTTATATAAGAAAAGGCAATGGATAATAATATCATAAATAAAAACAAAAATAAAGGGAAACGAAATGGCTAAGAAAAAGATACACATAATTTTAACGGAAGATGAAATTACAAATATTTTAAATAGATTTTCTGTTGGAATGCTATCAGATAATCTAGATGAAGAAGATAAAAATTTGGCAAGAAAATTAAATTTTGCCTTACAAAAAATTGAAAGCGAGCAGAAATAATGAAATCAAAATCTGAAGCTTTTAATGATTGGGTGAACGAAATGGACAAGGTACTTTCTGAAACTCAAACTTTAACCATAGATGGTCAACCGATGGAAGCATCCGATGATCATTTTAAATCACAAATAAATAAACTTGCAAAAGTTCCGCTAGTCCTAGATGATCAGGCTGTATATCCACTTAATTTGTGGACCACATCTGATTTAGTCCATAGTGAAATTGATGCAAAAAATATGGAGGACGAATAATGTCTAAAGCAAAAAAGAAAAACGAAGATAATATAATACATATTACTCGTGATTACAGTATGTTTAAAACTGTAAAAGGTAATCGATCAATTGATAAAGGTCACGTCAAGAGATTGGTTAGAGAAATGAAAAAAAAGGATTTAGAACTCCCGATTTTCATTAACGAAAATGATGAAGTTATTGATGGTCAACATACCCTTGAAGCGCGTAAAGAGTTGAATAAACCAATACGTTACATAAGAGGCAAATTCGAAAATGAATTTGATGTTGCTGTTATGAATGCTAATAGGAAAAATTGGCCAATGACTGCTTATCTAAACTTTCACATTGAAAATGATAAAAAAGATTATCAAATTGTAAAAGCTATGACTAGACAATATAGTTTACCGCTTGAGTGCGCTATGTTTCTTTTAACAGGCCGATATTCGATGTGGAATAATTTGAGAGATGATTTCAAACAAGGTAAATTGAAAATCACTCACTTACAAAGATGTAATGATATTGGATCTTCTTTGATGTATTTAAAAAATAATTTTAACATCAAATTAACTAGAGGATTTATTACTGCATATGCGGTAGTATCAGAACACCCTAAATTTAAGTGGGATCGTTTTAAAAATGCTTTGAAAACGAAATCTGCTTTGTTGTTACGGGGTACTAATACAGAAGATTTTATTAGAGTGTTTGATAAAGTCTATAACGGTAATACCCAAAACAAGATAAACTTTATTAGATATTTTATCGATAGAGATTATCAAAAAGATGAAGACTAATATAAAACAGAAAGAAACAAATGGACATATCTAAGTGGAAATCCTGTGCCGTTGACATTGATACTTATTGCTTATTAAGAGCAATGGGTAGTCACGGTTTCAGGAAACCCGCATCGATGATTGCTAAAATTACCGATGATGAGGTTAAGAAAATTGCTAAAAAGCAAAACACCTCATATGAAAAAATTAAGGAAAATTTATTGGTACAAGGGCGCAAGCTTTTAAACGGTAAATAATGGCCATGTTGAGCGGTGTCCGGTAGCCTGGACCCGCTCAATTAAAACACTTGCAATAAGGCTACATTCATTATAAAATTAATCATCGTATTCCAAATCACCTATATGGAAAAGTGGGGTTAAACACTTTACATCCAATAATCACGAAAAACTTTAATTAACTTAAATTTTGAGAGGTTAAGGTGTATGGTTACGATAATTTTGTTTTTAGACATATTTCCCGATTTTTTGGGAAACTTACATGCGGAGATTATCCATTCCATATCTTTTCCCTCTCCGCATGTAAAATAATGGAAGATTTAGATAGCTTAGTTGAAGAAAAATTAGAAATGTGTAAGGGCCTCTCAGGTGAGGAACGATCTGAATTTATCGAAAATCATTTAGATGATTATTATTTTGCCATGAATATTGTATCTAACACTAAAGTATTAAGGCATTATCGTGAATTATTCACTAAACTTGTTAAAGATTTTGGGCATTAATATATCACGAGAACTGCTTCGTGAACACCGGCTACCGGAGGAGCGGTTATTTCAAGCCATAATACTACAAGCTTTTGAGGATGCTTTAAGCATGGGTGAGCATAAGCATGACGCTTATTGTAAACAAGATAGTTATAATTGGTTTACTAATGATACAAAAAATTTTGATGATGTTTGTTGGTTCGCTAATTTTGACCCGGAGATTATTAGAAGTAAATTCAATGAATTAATTTTTAGAAAAATTATTAAATATACAAAAGTTCAATTGAAATGGTTAAGATATCGTTGGTTATATAAACAATATCGAGCTACCTTAAATAAGGACGATAGAAGAAAAATTTTGAAAGAAATAAAAAGTATTGAAGGTCTTAAAAAGACTCCTGAGGATGATAAGAAAAAACAATAAATGTAAAAAACCTCAGGAGCCAAGAGAGCAAATAATGAAAAACACTATTTAAGTGATTTATAGCATAGAACAACGGATCAGTAAACAATTTATCCTCCTGGAGGCCCGAGAGTGTTTAAAAGGCTTATATGGACCATTAAAGGGTAAAATATCCTCCCCAGACCCCGAGAATTTATCCTCCCCAGACCCCGAAAAAATTATACTATATAGATTATACAGACCCCTGACAAAGAAAAAGTACCCCATAGGGTAAATATGGTGTCCCTCGTGTCCCTGTAAGCAAATAAACTAATAATAACAATGCTTTAAGTACCTTTTTAAGGTGTCCCTATGGTGTCCCTATGGTGTCCCTCAGGGACACCAACCAAGTAATATTACTTAAAGAGATACCCTTCGTAACTTTTTAGAGGTGTTCTAATGTGTTAAAATAATCTATATAGTAGAAATATGGCCCAGATAAAAAAAATAAAAAGATCTGAAAAAGACCTTACTCCAAAACAAAGATTGTTTGTTGATATACTCGTTGCCAATTGGGGTGAGATCACTTACGCTGAAGCTTGCAAACAAGCAAAATATGAGTGCAAAAATCCTACAGATTATTCCGCCATAGCTTCGAGACTTTTAAATAGAAGGTTAAATCCTCACATAGCGAAATATTTAGACAAAAAATATGAGGAAGAAGTAAATAAATTTTCAAAAGATAAATTAAAAAGATTTAGAAGATTAGATAAGTTATCAAAAGAAGCTGAAAAAAATAAACAATTTAATGTATCTGTTCAAGCTGAGTATAGATCCGGCCAGTTAGCGGGTATGTATGTTGATAAGAGAGAGGTTACTGTTTCAGGCCTCGAGGGTATGAGCCGTGATGAATTAGAAAATAAATTAAAAGAATTATCAACTAAAATAGACGGATACAATGCTAAAACAATTCAAGCGGAAGCAACCGAGATCAAAGAAATTGAAAATTAATAGTTTTAGTGATTGGGTAAAAGTTTTTAATAAAAAACATAACCAACATTTAAAATCAAGTGTGGGGGTAGTCAGTGTCAAAACGAAAAATAACAGTAAATAAAAAAGCTAAAAATTGGCAAGATAGATATCCAATGATTTCTTGCACATGGCTTGATATTTTGTCTGATAGCTCCTGGCAATCTATTGATCAATTATTAAAATCTAATCTAGCAACTTGTGTTACTAAGGGCCACTTGTTATCTCAAGCAAAAGGGGTTACCAGAATTTTTGGTGATTACTCTGCAAATGAAAAAGGTGAAATTGAAGAAATAGGTAATACTACAATTATTCCGAATAGTGTTATAGTAAAGATACAAAAAATTTAGTCGAGGTTAAATGTTTGTTTACAATTATCCACTCCACAACGAGTACAACCAAAAAGCGGTAATCGAACATTTATAGGCATTCAGGATAAAATACCGGACCCCCTCGACTAGGCCAATTTTATTAATTTAATTTTTTAACTTTTCTCCCTTGAGAAATAATATTATCTGCTCCAAATTTTTCACTTAACATTTTAGTTAAGTTAGCAACCATTTTTACTTCTCCATGTTTTAATTGTTTAGGCGCTGTGTATTCTTTATGGTTTTCAATTGGTATAAATTTAGTATTATATGCCAAATAGTTATCGTAAAGATCCTTAGGTTTTTTGCTCAATGTTTTCATGCTTGACACATACCATTTATTATTTTTAAATAAATAAATATACTCAATCATAATATCTCCCCTCATATCATACATGTAATTAAACTCATTACTGTATTCTTTACAACCCTCCTCATCACCCCCATAAAATTCACAACCTTCTATTGTTTCGTCTAAGTATGAGGCATTTCCTTTTTTTACAAGTTCGTTTGCTTTTTCAAAAGTATTATAATATTTTAAAAGACAATTCCCTACCCCGTCCGGATATCCGTCTCCATGAACATAAATTACTTTGATTTTATTATTTGCCGGATCCATTACTGCTACATTACTTCTTGTTGACATATTTTCTCCCTTTAGTTTGTTAGTTGTTTTCTTATTTTTTCGTAATTTTTTTTATTCCAAACCATATTTTCAATTGGAATAACATCATAGCATTCATAAGAATTTGATTTAAAAGATATTTCGACCTCATCCGGTATTTCTCCGAACACTATAAACCACATATCTTTATGCTCAGCGCACTTTATAATACTATCCCCAAATAGCATTCCTCTATTTCCCAGATACTGCTCACATTTTTTTATTAATTGTTTTTGTTTCATTACTTATCCCTCCTCTTTGTTATTTTAAATTTATAAGATACAATGTTTGGATCCCCGTAAGGATTTGAATTGTTTGCATACATCACCGGGCAATCCTCCAACCATTTTTCAAACTTTTTTCTTGTATCTGCCTCATATTTCTTTGCGTGATTTTCTGATATGACCTCAGGTATTCTCCATTTTGTTTGATCATTCATTGTGCCTCCCTTATTTCTTGTGTATCTCCTGGAAATGTTTCTATTAATTCAAATTCTATAGGTTCTACTTTTGACCACCCGTCAACTTGATCAAAATCATAAATAAAATCTAAAACATCACTTTCATATTGATATCCAACTGAAAATACTTTACTCCCGACTGTCAACACAATATCTCCTCCATCAAGTTCTGTTGAAACATTATCAGTTTTAAAATGTCTTTTTAATGCTTGAGAAATTGCGCATCTATCACAATCTAAACGTATTCCCTTTTTTATATCCTCCTTTGTAACTTCAATATTCATTCTAATTTCCCTCCTTCTTTGTGAACATACTCCTCGATATCTGAAAAAATACAGTTCATAGTTTCATCATTTAAATCTTCACTTGTTAAAACAACATCTTCATCATTTGGGTTCTTTAATATTATTCTCGTTCTATCCCACTGCCATGTTTTTTCTTTACTCATTACTCCTCCCCTTTTGCTTTGTTAAATGATTTTGTTAATTGTTCCTGTCTCCATTTATCCGTCTCCAAATTATCTAATTTTTTAACTATCCATAATAATAAATATATTGGTGTTAAAAAAAATGTTATCAATAAAGTTGTTTTCATTTTTTTTTCCTTTTAGTTCTCTCTCTTAGTTCTCTTTTAACCTTTTTTATGTTTTCGTTGTCCTCTTTTGAGTTAAAAAAGGGCGCTCTCTCCATGTTTTTAACCCAAGTTTTTAACTCGTTCCCGTTCCAGTGTTTGATATTCATTATTTATCCTCCCTTTGTTTACATAAACCTTGCTCAATTAAACTCTTTGCGGTCCTTCCAAACCTACCCTGTAAACTCCAGGCCAGGCCCGTATCAATTAAATGTTGCCAAGCTTCCAATATTTTCTCTTGATCATCACACTCAATAAAACCTTCTGCAATTCCTGTTGCTGTAAAGTTATCCATTATTTTATCTCCTCCATTATTTCCTGGTTCATATCTTCACACAAATATTCTAAGGGTTTAAATCTCACACCGTCTTTAATTTGATACATTACGGCTTCACCTTTTTCATTTGTAATTATTTCGTTGTTTTCGTCCATTGCGTAAAACATAATATTTTCTACCGCAAAATGATTTGGCTTTTTGATATTTTTTTCCATTATTTACCCTCCTCGTATACTCCAACTGTTAACTGGAATTGGCCCTCTGAACAAATTGCAAAACCCAGATCTTTTTTAAAATCATAAAGTTTTGAAATCATCTCTAAAAATTGTTTTACTGATAATGCGGGTTCGTTATCCGATCCAAAACCCGAACTGTCCACAAACAAACCTCCATTGTTTAAAATCTTCCAACTGAAGGGAATATTTAATTTATCCGCAATCATGTTTGTGTTAAATCGTTTCCAACCTTTAGGAACATAATCCCCAAGATTTACGATTTTTTTCAACGGTGTTACAAACCCCTCTTTAGCTTGCTCGATATCTTCTTCATCAAACCTTGTAGGCTTTACTGCATTCCGTTTTGATTTTCTTCCTTGCTCTTTGTTTAAAGCAACGATTGTTTCTATATCCATCATATATTTATCCTCTTTTCCTTTTTTTATGTTTTCTTTTGTTAGCTCAATGAGGCGGGTAACCCGCCCCAATTGAATTTTGTTTAGTAAGTCCAGTTCCATATTTTGTATGGGTCATTTTTATCTTCTTCAAATTCTAGGTAGTAACCCGTTGAATCTCCGCCCATGCTATCGTACTCTGAAATCATTTTATTATTAAGATTGAACAATGCCTGTAAGTATTTTTTCTTATCCCCTACAATTTCCTCATTCTCAATTTGCTCCTTAAGTTTTATGATCTCGTTTTTAATTCCTTCCATTGCAATTGTTAACGCAAATTCTGAAGGTCTTCCGTACTGCTCTTTTAAGTTTACTTTTTCATTCATTGTTTTTTCTCCTGTATTTATATTTATTAATTTATTAAACATAACCCACTATATCCCATGTAAATAAGACATTCAAGAACTTTTTTGTCGCACCTATATTCAACCTTAAGTTGTAATACTTTAGAACCATTCTAAATTAGTCCTCTGAAAAATCTCTCCACCCGGCCCGTCTACCATTATTTTTTTTTACCAGTTTATCTATTGTGGCCCAGAGCTTATCCCAATCTCCTTTGCTCGCGATCCATTCCGCTAAAGTTGATTTACAAGATCCGTGAGTAACTTTAATTTTACCATTCCACAATTTTATTTTTATTTCTGCTGATCCTTGTTCCATTTATTCCTCACTCTGTTTTAATTGATAAGAAAAAATATAATCTTTTTTTTCGTAATCGTACAAATCAAATGAAACATATTTTTTTCTTTTTTCATCTGTTCTTAAAATTATGTCAAAATCCATCAAATGATTATTTATTTCATCATCCTCATGTTTTAAAATAATTTGACAGTGTTTATCTTCAATCATTCAAACGTCCCTTCTTGTTGGCTTAGGTTTGGTAACGCCACATAAACGCTACCCGTGTTACAACCTACAGTTGAACTATCGTAAGTCATTACATTTAGTGATCTATTATGCCAGTCCAAAAACGGGTCCGATCCCATATCCTGGCGTATGTTTTTAAAATAAATTTTTCGATTGCTTTTGCACATCTTCAATTTTTTGCATTGCAATTTTAAAAAATCTAAATCTTTGTTTATTTTCATTATGCTCTAGCCCCCTGATCCTTAAGGCCCAATTGCTCAACGCCTTTTATTCTTTTTTCCTTTTCTTCATTGCTTAGACTGTCCCAATCTTCCGGGAAAGTTAGGCCCGCAATTTCAAAAAATCTTTTCTTTTGGGCTAGCTCTTTGTCTTTGTCTGTTGCTAATAATCCAAACATCATTGAAACCATTGATGTAGTTTTTAGCATGTCGTTTGAGTTTTCTTCTTCCGGGCCTCTAGCTTTCGCTAGGGCCTCTTTGAACTCATCACGTTTTAGTCTGTTTACTTTTCTAGGATATCCGGCCCAGTCTTCAATCCAGTTTAAATGTTTAGCCGTTGTAATCGACCACACATTTTCACACACAACGACCTCGCTCGAGTTTATAGGTTGAAAAGCAACGGGCGTAACGTATGAATAAAAAACTTTCATTCCGTCTTCCATTTGAAAATATAAATTTCTTGTTGATCTTAAATATATTTTTTTCATGATTGATCCCCTCTATATTTTACAATATCGCCCAATTGAATATTTTCCCATTGAGCCAAATATTCCGACAATTGTTTTTTTATATTTTCAGTTTTGTTGTGGTGTGGTGTGTGTGTTGAATTAACTAAATCTAATAAAAATTCAGCACTGTTAAAACCTAGTTTTAGGCCATTTATTTTAATTGTTCTTTTTGTCATTTTCTTTTCCCTTTTGTTGTGGGGGCTTGCGCCCCCTGTTTGATTTACCACAATTTTTTCGAACCTTTTAAATCGTGGGCCTTCCTTAGTTCCGATCTTCTAGCTTCTTTAATGTCACTTTGAACTACTGTTTCATTAACAGCTTCTTCTTTAGTGAAGATCTTTTCTAATTCTTTTAAAACTTTTGGATCATTAAGCTTTTTAAAATTTATAGCTTTTGTAAATCCAAACGGATCATTTATTTTTCTAGTCATTATATTTTCCCTTCTATTTGTTTATTTATTTTTTTAAAGTCAACGTAGCTTTTACCCTCTAAAGATTTAAACTTTTTTATAATTGGTTTAATTTCTTTAAAGAATTTTTTGTAGTGTTCCGGTTGTATTGCATAATATTCAGCTCTGTATTCTAAAGACTGTCTGATATATTTTATTTCTTTCATAGTTAGTTTCATTGTATCCTCGTTGTTTGTTGTCTTATTTTTTCTCATAAAGATAAGATATACCAAGACAATTTTTATTAATACTGTCAAAGTTGTCGCACCCCCAAATTAATTTCGTGTGTAAGTTGTGTTGTATTTTTACAACATTTATTGTAATTAAATCGCATGGCTAATCCTGAGAGTTTATTTTGGAAACAAATCAAAACCGCTTTATCCGATCAGGGATATTTTTTAACGCGTGTTGAAACTCTCACGGTGTCCGGTGTTCCTGATGTCTTTGGTATATACAAAGGGCGATCATTTTGGTGTGAATTAAAATCAAATCAGGTCAGTTATCCGGCATTAAATAAATATCAAATCGTATGGATTAATAGAGCCGTTAAGCATGGCGCAACTGTGTTGATCTTAGTTAAGGCCCAAAAGGACAAGGCCCTTAAAATATACAGAGTGAGGGAATTGTTCACTGATCCGCGTACCCTTAGCCCCGATTTTATTATTAAAATTCCTGTCAGTTGGCCGTTGTTCGTGGATAAGTTTACAACCGCCTTATTGACTGGATAGGTATTGATAGTCGACAGTTATCACTAGTAATAATTATGGCCCGTTGGCCGTCTCGAAGGCTCATTGGCCCGGCAATCCCGGACCGGCTTCCGCGCACAAAAAAGCACCTCGCGCGTAATTAGGTACTTACAAACGTGGCGCTTGTGGCAAGTCGAATACACGCAAAGGGGACCCATTTGAAATGGAATAGTTGCAAGTGTTTTTTTATTAGTTTATGTTAAAAGGGGACCCAACAGTTTTAGGTACCATAAGCACCCCCAGGGTATAAAAAAATTTATGAATTTAGATCAACTATCAGATGAGGAACTAAAAGATTTAGTTTTAAAAAGACAATTAGAATATATAAAAATTTGCCAAGATGACTTCTTAGCTTTTGCAAAAGCTGTTTGGCCAGATTTCATTTACCGTAAAACAAAGGACCCAAGAAAATATGGACATCATCAATTAATTGCAAAGTCTTTTGAAAATATTGCTTCAGAAAAAGAAAAAAGATTAATTATCAACATGCCACCTAGACATACTAAGTCAGAGTTTGCTTCTTACTTATTTCCAGCATGGATGATTGGCCGTAACCCTAAGATGAAATTAATGCAGGTTTCACACAACGCTGAACTTGCAACAAGGTTCGGTAGCAAAGTAAGAAATTTAATGGAGACTGAAGAATACAAAATGATATTTGGAGATGTTAAACTTAGAGAAGACAGTAAAGCAAAAGGTAGGTGGGAAACTAATCATGGCGGTGAATATTTTGCAGCTGGTGTTGGTGGTGCAATAACTGGACGGGGTGCTGATCTTTTAATAATTGATGATCCACATACTGAGCAAGACTCAATGTCTGATTCAGCTATGGATCGTGCTTATGACTGGTATAGTTCAGGACCTAGACAACGTTTGCAACCAGGCGGAAGAATTGTAGTTGTCATGACCCGGTGGGCGACAGACGATTTGACTGGACGATTAGTAAAATCTCAGTCAGAGCCGAAAGCAGATAAATGGAAAGTAATTGAGTTTCCCGCAATACTACCTTCAGGAAAACCTGTATGGCCTGAGTATTGGAACCTAAAAGACTTAGAAGCGGTTAAAGCATCAGTGTCCACTAAAAACTGGAATGCACAATATATGCAAGACCCGACTAGTGAAGAGGGTGCAATTATAAAAAGAGATTGGTGGCGAAACTATGATAAGGAATATCTTCCAAAATTACTTCATGTAATACAAAGTTATGATACGGCCTTTAGTGCCAAAGAGTCAGCTGATTATTCTGCAATAACTACCTGGGGAATATTCCAACCGATTGAAGGATACGAAGATCATATAATATTATTAGATGCAATGAAGGGAAGGTATGACTTTCCAGATCTTAAGAATGTAGCTATTGAACAATACCATTACTGGGAACCAGAAACAGTGATCATTGAAGCCAAAGCTTCCGGTCAACCTTTAATTCATGAACTACGTAGAGCAGGTATACCTGTTATTGACTTTGTACCTGCAAAAGGAAGAGACAAGCATACTAGAATAAACTCTTGTGCCCCAGTATTTGAGTCCGGTATGGTTTGGGCCCCTTTAGATGATAAGTTTACTCAAGACGTAGTAGAGGAATGTGCAGCGTTTCCTAACGGACAATATGATGACTATGTTGATTCTATGACCCAAGCTGTGTTAAGATATCGACAAGGTGGATTTGTTACAACGTACTCGGACGATTGGGACGACCCGCCAATAAAATTAGAAAAAGAATATAAATATTATTAGGAGTTACTATGCTTAAAGGCAATCAACATAAACTAGATAAAAACAAAGATGGCAAAATATCTGGCGAAGATTTCAAAATGATGGGAAAAAAAAGAGGAGGCTCTACTCCAGGACTTAAAAATTATGTTAAGAAAAGTAATAGCCAAGAAAAAATGATTAAAGTTATAGAAGATGGTATTACTAAATTTGTAAAAAGATCTAAAGTTATGGATAACCCAAGTAAGTATACACCTGCTCCTTCTTCTATACATTCAAAGGAAAAGTCAAAAGGAGGTTCTCCATTCAGAAAAGCTATAATAGAAAGAGCTAACAAAAGAGAACCTGGTGGAAGATTAAGTAAAGCTGATATAGAATTTGCAAAACAAAGTTTAAAAAGAAAAGGTGGAGGTTCTGCAATTTCTAAAGAAAAAAGAAAAAGAGGAGCACCTACGAGAAAAAATCCAAACTCTCCTAAAGGGCAAAACCCTATTTCAGAATATGGACCAAAGGGTAAATTAAAATACACAGCAGCAAACAAAGGAGCTATGATGAATAAATCAACAAGAGGATATGGCGCAGCTAGAACATCTGGCATGGGCCTTCAAGACGAACAAGTTAAACCAGGTAAAGTACAAAAAGCTGCATTAGGTGCTTTAGCTTTAGGTATTGTAGGTAAAAAAATGTTAGACAAAAAGAAAAAAAAATCTTCGGGCGCTCCTATGATAGGCGCTGCTGCAGAACTATATAAAAAGAAAAAAGAAATTCTTGGTAAAAGATCTGGAGGTATGATGAAATATAAAAAAGGTGGTGGAGCTGATTCTGGTAAAGAAGGGGAAATGAAAAGTAAACTATCAGTTGCTTCAATGAAAGCAAAAAAAATTTTTGGTAGATCAAAACCAAAAAAACCAAAAGGCCCTAAAGAAAGAATAATGACCCCACTTAAAAAAATGGGTGGTGGGATGATGATGAAACAATATAATAAAGGTGGTTCTGTTACTGCTAGCTGTAAACTTGGTAGAAACAAAGCAACAAAACTTTATTAGTTGCTATTCAGCCACGGTAAGGCTAAAAGGATAAATATATATGGCTGTTGAGAAAAGTAATATTCCTGAAATAACTGAGGAAGAAAAAGTAGAACTTCAAGAAGGCCAGCCCATTATTAATGATGAAGTAGATGAAGTAACTGTAGAAGGTGAAGAAGTTGAAGAACCTAATCTAGAAGACGACTTTAATGCAAACCTTGCAGAAGGTATGGATGAAAGAACTTTAGCTCGTATGGCAACTGAGCTAGTTGCTGATTACAAAAAAGATAGAGAATCAAGAAAAGATTGGGAAGATGCATATATAAAAGGTTTAGATCTTTTAGGTGTCAAGTATAGAGAAGTAACTAAACCCTTCAAAGGAGCATCCAATGTCACTCATCCGTTGCTCGCGGAATCTGTTACACAATTTCAAGCACAAGCTTATAAAGAATTAGTACCCTCTGATGGTCCGGTAAGAACTCAAATAGTTGGAGTACAAAGTCCTCCAATAGAACTACAAGCAGATAGAGTTAAGGATTACATGAACTACATGTTAATGGAGAAGATGGAAGAGTATACAACAGATATGGACCAGATGCTTTTCTATTTACCATTGTCCGGTAGCACTTTTAAAAAAATATATTACGACTCATTAATGCAAAGGCCAGTATCTAAATTTATTCCCGCAGAAGATTTAGTGGTTCCTTATTACGCGTCCGATTTAAAAGATACAGATAGAATTACACACGTGCAAAAGATGACGGAAAATGAAGTCTTAAAACAAATGGCAGCAGGTTTTTACCGTGAGGTAGAGTTGGCTAACAGCAACGAGACAACGGACAACGTGCAACAAAAAATTAACGAGTTAGAGGGTGTTAAAAATACTGGAGACGATGCTTTAAATACTGTTCTTGAAATGCATGTTGATTTACATTTAGACGATTATGAAAAATTTGATTCAAGAGCAAAGAGTATTAAGATTCCTTATGTGGTAACTATCGATGAAGGTTCAAATGAAATTTTATCTATCTACAGAAACTATAGACCTGATGATCCTTTATACAAAAGGATAGAATATTTCGTACATTACAAATTTTTACCTGGTTTAGGTTTTTATGGCTTTGGCCTTACACACATGATCGGTGGTTTATCACAAGCTGCAACTCAATCTTTAAGACAATTAATTGATGCAGGTACTTTAAAAAATTTACCAGCAGGATTTAAATCACGAGGTATCAGAGTCAGAGATGATGACCAACCAATTCAGCCAGGGGAGTTTAGAGATGTAGATGCTCCAGGCGGAAATATAAGAGATCAATTTTTTAATTTACCATTTACAGAACCATCAACAACATTATTTAATCTTTTAGGATTTTTAGTTCAAGCAGGACAAAAATTTGCAGCAATAACAGATAACAATATTGGTAATGACGCTCAAAATAGAGCGGTTGGTACTACAGTCGCTATGATGGAACGAGGATCACGTGTAATGAGTGGTGTTCACAAGCGTTGTTATTACGCAATGAAGATAGAATTTAAAATTTTAGCAAGAATTATGGGTGAATTTTTACCTCCAGAATATCCTTATGACGTTTACGGGGGTCCACGAATGATTAAAGCTGCAGATTTTGATAACCGAGTAGATATTTTACCGGTCGCTGATCCAAATATTATGAGTATGGCCCAAAGAGTTATGCTTGCACAAACACAATTACAAGTTGCTAGTTCAAATCCCCAAATTCACAACATTCATGAAGCGTACAGACGTGTTTATGAAGCGTTAGGCACTAAACAAATAGAAGCATTATTGAAACCACCGCCACCGGCTCCCGAACCAATGGACCCAGCCAAAGAAAATGCACGTGCTTTGCAGATGCAACTACTAACTGCTTTTGAATTCCAAGATCACGATGCTCATATTGCGGCTCACATGGCATTTATGCAATCTAGAATGGTTCAAATAAACCCACAAGTTTATGCTTTACTACAATCACACATTTCTGACCACGTTTCTTTTAAAGCAACACAAGAAGTTAGGGAACAATTAATGAGTGACCCTAATATGGCCATGCTTCAACAATCAAATCCACAAGAATTTCAAATTCGTTTTGATAAAGCAGTTGCAACAGCAGTCGCAGAGATTACAGAACAATTAATTCAAGGGGAAATGCAACAAGCAGCAGGAAAACAAGATCCACTTGTGAAATTAAAACAGCAAGAGATAGATTTAAAAGCTATGGATCTCCAGAGAAAAGCTGAAGAAACAAAAATGAAAGCTCAAATGGATATGCAACAAGAAGCAGCACGATTAGATTTTCAATACGATAAATTAAGTGAACAAGCACAACAGTCTGACGAACGATTAGAAGTAGCAAGAGAAAAAATAGCAAGAAAATGAGGAAAGGTTTGAGCGGAGGTGTACAATCTGGCCCTCCACCTAAAAAAGGGCCAAACCCACAGGGTCTAACTCGAAAGAAATTTAAGAGTGTCAAACAATACTCTAAAAAACTCCTACGAAAGTCTCTCAACCGAGTCTAAGTTAATTTTTTTATCTGGTTTATTTGATGGTGAGGGAAGTTTTGGTCTTTGGTCTAATGGAAAAGGTAATCCTAAAAGATTTTCTTGTACGATTGAAATGGTTGATGCCGATATTTTAGAAAGATTTTCAGATATGTTTGGCGGTACTATAAATGCACATAAAAAACGTAAAGAACACCACACACAAACTTACAGATGGCGTATTCACGGTAAGAGGGCTTTCGCATGTGTAAATAAAATGATAAAATTCATGAGTAAACGAAGACAGGAGAAATTTTATGTGGTTCAGTGCAATTAAATTAGCTTTAAATGCAGGTAGTCATATCTACAAGAAAAAACAAGAAACAAAAATGATGATGGCTAATGCTCAAGCCAAGCACGCAGAAAAAATGGCGTCTGGTGAGTTAGAATATTCTGGAAAATTATTAGAAGCTAGACAATCAGACTGGAAGGACGAGGCAGTTTTGGTAATTCTCACGTTGCCAATTTTGGTGATCGCTTGGGGGGTCTTCTCGGACGATCCGGCAGCAGCAGAAAAGATAAAACAATTTTTTGACCAATTCCAGCAGCTCCCGTCATGGTTCACAAATCTTTGGATCCTTGTCGTGGCGAGCATTTATGGGATAAAGGGAACACAAATTTTTAAAGGTGGCAAAAAATGAAATACATAGTTTCTTTTATATATCACTGGTCCACTAAGCTAACTTCTTGGTCTTGGACTAAATTATATGGAGATAGAGTTAAAGGATTAGGTTATAAAAAATGAATTTAGAGCGTGATTTACAAAAATTAAAAAAAGAAAAACAAAAGAAAGAATCCGCAATTGCTCAGCTTCGTAAAAGAAGCAAAGATTCGGTAGCTAGACCAAGAGCAGAAAAAAATATATTATCAACTAATCCAAGGATGCAAAGAATATGACAAAGTTATGTGCTAGAGGTAAATCAGCTGCAAAAAGAAAATTTAAAGTTTATCCATCAGCTTATGCTAATGCATACGCTAGTAAAATTTGTGCAGGTAAAGCAAAAGATCCTTCAGGAGTAAAAAGAAAAGATTGGGGACCTAAAAAAGCAAAAGTTGGTATGGCAGTTACTGCAGGATCACAATCAGCTACTGGTAGATTAGAAAAATCTGGTATGAAAATGATGAGCGGTGGTTTTGGTATTTTTAGCAAGAAAAAAAAGAAAGAAGAAAAATCTCAACAAGTAAAAAATACTAAAAAGAAAAAAAATAGATTAGAAGAATTAAAAAAAGAAATTAATAAAATGCGTGGAGGTGGCATCGCTATTAAAGGAACAAACTTCAAAGGCGTATTTTAATGAATAAAAAAGGTTCATGCTGGGAAGGTTATGTTCAAAAAGGCATGAAGAAAAAAGGAAATCGTATGGTTCCTAATTGTGTACCTGGTATGAAATCAGGTGGACTAACAAAATGGTTTAATGAAAAATGGGTAGATATTGGAGCAAAGAAAAAAGGTGGAAAGTATCAAGAGTGTGGAAGAAAATCTGCCAGTGGTTCAAAACGGAAGTATCCGAAGTGCGTACCACTTGCAAAAGCCACAGCGATGTCAAAGTCGCAAAAGGCCTCTGCTGTTGCCAGAAAGAGATCAGCAAGTAATGCAGGGCCAAAACCAACTAACGTGAGGACAT
>WLWF01000546.1_pt1 | contig 35507 bp, 20 predicted proteins | sample 6718331 | NCBI WGS metagenome assembly WLWF01 (sample SAMN12718692, study PRJNA515312) | sponge metagenome | isolation source: marine sponge | host: Mycale hentscheli | place: New Zealand: South Island, Marlborough, Capsize Point | collected 2003-05-01 | reverse complement strand
GTTTTTGTGATCTATCATATATGTCAACACCTATATCTTTTAATGAAGATATTATAGTTCCAGAAACACCCATACCTTTCAACAAACTATCAAGCATGCCGTTTAAAACACCTATAGTTTTTTCATCTATTTCTTCTTCATCTTCATTACCTATAGCAGCAAATACAGCTTGTTGCAACGCATTAAACATTAAGTTTTGTATAGCTCCATAATAAGCTATTCTTGATAAATTAGTTTTTAAATCTCCTCTACCGTTCTTAATATCAGAAGCAGCTTTGTATATTATTCTATTATATTGCATTGGCGTGTTAGCAAAAGCTAATAATATTCTACCTAAGCCACCAGCTTGCTGAGATGATACTTCTAACGCATCAGAAGATTGCTGAGCTTCTCTTGAAAGTGCAGTCCACTCGTCGTAAGCTTGTTTTTTAGCGTCAGCTTCTGTCTTGCCTTGGCTTATTAAATCTTTTATTCTATTTCTATAAAAAGTAGCACCACCTGAAGCAATAGCAAAACTATCAGCAATTTGAGTAATAGTAAAACCAGCTTTTAAAAACATATTTAAAACACCTGAAGCTTTATCTTTTGCACCTGTAGCAGAATTAAATACTTCTGATTCTGATACGTTTATTTTTAAACCAGCTCTTCTATCCACTAGAAAATCAGAGTTCATTAACTCCATAAAATCAGACCAATATTGTTTTTGATTAGCAAATGCAGCAGCAGCTTTAGCTGGGTTGTTAAAACTCCAGTTAATATAGTTAGCTGCAGACAGTGTTTGTAGTAGTCCAGATCTCATGTTAAAGAACATAACTGCTCCAACAGAATTGTTTACCCAGTCATAAAATCTATTTTCTAACTTAGAGTTTGTTGCTCTTCTATTTTGACCAGTGGTCATACGTCTTAACATATCTTCTAAAGCTTCTCTGTATTTAGAACCATATGTAGCTTCAATAGCATTCATTAATTGACCATTATATTTACCTCCAGAATATTCACCAAAAATCGTTTTTATATTTTCAAGCCATTGTTCCATAGCTTTAGGTCTTTTAATTTTAGATATGCCTTGTAGTAAATCTCCTTTTATAGTTCCAGCTCTCCAGTTTTCACCTGGATAATAGTACTCATCACCTTTGTTTATTAAAACTAATTGATTAGCAAAAGTGTTAATAGCAGGATCTTTACTTGCTAAAGCTCTCATTTTCTCTAAAGTAGACTTTGGTAATCCTTCTACCTGAACACCTTGACTATCCCAAGCTAATACTCTAACCATGTCTTGATATGTGTATCCACCTAATCCAGGCACTTCATCTTGTAATTTTTTTATTACTTTATCTTTCCCAACAAATGTTTTTAAAACTTTGTTAAAATCATTAAGCATTGAAGTTTGATAACCATTAACTTCATTCATAGCTCTAGTGTATGGATCTATTAAATTATCTTTTAAAAATTTAAAATCAGCATCTCCTTGATTTCCTTTGCCTAAAAATCTATACAATAAACCTGTAAAGTTTTGAGCAGAAGCAGCCATAAGTATTTCATCTCTTATTTTACCACCTTTTATACCCGCTTTAACTTCTGATATATTTTTTAATGCTTCAACGCTTAGACCATCTTTATTTTTAGCAGCCGTCATTTTAAATAGCTCATCAGCTATGTCTTCACCATCAATAGCAAATCTCATTTTAGCTTGCTGTGTTTGGCTTTTAACATCAACAACATCTAATACATCTTGTACTGCATCAACATTATCTTTAACATCATCAGCAAAATAAAAGTCATTAAAACCTTCAGCTGCTAAATCAACTATAAAGTTAGCTTTAGCTAATGGAGAGCTATTACCTAGCCCAATTATTTCTAGACCATTAGTATCTATACCTTCTGATTCTAACCAAGCTCTTATAGCTGGTTCAGCTTCAGGAGCTCTTGCGGTTAATATATAAACTTTTCTATCACCTTTAGCTTCTTTTACTTTTTTAAATAAGTCAAACAAAGGACCTTTTTTACCGTCTCTAACTTTATTAAAGTCTGTAAAATCCATAACAGCACCTTTGTCAATTAGATCAGATCCTTGATTTGCGAACTCTTCAGCTGTTAATTCACCTTTAGTTCCATCAGGCATTGTATAAAACACCAAACTATTACTAATAGCTACTGTATCATCAAAATCAAATAATCTAGCTTTTTTAATTGGAGCATTTTCTCTTCTAGCCTTAGATATAGATTCATCTAAAGTTTTCATTTTACCAATTATTTCAGAAGCTGGAGTGTCTTTTGTTATATCAATAACGCCTGAGTTATCAATAGAAAATCTATTTTCTGGTTTTTCTATTTCTAAAAACTCTACAATTTCTTCTATAGCTTTTTTGTTTATTATTTTAGTAGTCAAAGCTTCTTCAACAGGTATTGTAGATTCAGGATCATCAACTAAAATATAGTCTTCAGTTTCTAAATCCTTAGCAAGGAGTCTAAGATCACTAGCAGATGAAGTAGAACCTAACTGAAAGTCCATTTTGTCAAATTCTGTTTTAGTACCTAATATTTGAGTATAATTATCTAGTATTTTATCTAACTTAGTATTTAGTTCATTTATTTGAATATCTTTACTTGATGGATTATCTATTATTTCCGATGCTGTATTTAATACTTGTTCTAATATTTCTTCCATTAATGGCGCAGCAGGATCTAAATGCTCACCTTTAAATCTTAATTTGCTAGCTATAAGCGCTTCGTATCTATTAGCTATTTCTTGCTCTGTTAAATCTTTATTTTTTGGATTACTTAAAACTGATTGAATTTTTTCATCTGCATAATCTTCAGCTTCTTCAAAGTGGGGATGATCTCTATTTAATACATAACCTTTTTCAGGTGTGTTACTAGATTTTTTACCATCTTCACTTATATATGCGCCTTGTGGTTTGTCTGATATTTCTATAACACTTAAAGTAGTTAAACTTCTTAATGACTTAGTTAAATTTGTTTGGCCTTCTAATAGTCTCGCAGCACCAGCGGCAAGCTCAGGATTATTAGCTACAGCTAAAGTTATTTTTTCTATAATTAATTTAGTGGCTTTTATATTAGCATCGTTAGCTTTTAACATAATATCCCATAAACCTTTTTCTTTTAGCTTTTTTATTTTAGCATCTTTACTTAAATCTTGGTTTAATATAGTTTCTATTCTAGCCATTACACCAGATCCAGCATTGTATTGTTTAACGTTTTTTACCCAAGATGGTGATTTAACTTTACTTTTCTTAGACTTTGCTTTAAATTTATCAAATTGCTTTTTAAAAGGTCCATAAGTATTAGTTTGCTTCTTATAGCCAGCATCCATGTATGTGTAGTCATATCCAAAAGCAGCTGGACCAAGTAAGTCTACTAGCTCAGGTGGTAGTAGTGCAGCAAGTTCCATATTTAAATCATGCATTTCTTGCATAGACTTTTTATTACGTTTATCAGTAGAGTAAATAAGTGTTTTATTTTTTCTTTCTTTGCTTACTACTCTTTCTATTATGTTTTTAAACTTACTAGGTATTTTACCATCTTTTAAAGATTTTCTCAACGTGTCTTTATATTTACCAGTATCTGTAAAATAAGGTTCTAATAGTTTTATTGCTACAGCTTTCTCTTCTTCACTTAATACATTTAAATTTATTCTTAATGATTCAGGATCTCCACCTTGTTTTATAGTTTTATCAACTACGTCTGTAATGTTTTTAATTAATAAATCTACATCATCTATAGAAAATCTTAAAGTTGGATCTCTATCAATTATATTTGTTATTTCAGCTATAATTGCATCTGATCTTCCTTCCTCCTTTAGAACGTCAGCAGTGGCTTCCTCGGCTAACGATGTAGCAATAGCTTGAGCTAATTGAGTTTGTTTTGTAGCTGGAGTTCCTTTTTCAGGTTTTAAATGAAAATTAATAAATTTATCTTTATCAAACTTTTCTTTAACTATTAATTGAGGACCAGAAGTTCTAGGTGTAGATTTAGGTAAATTACCTTTACTTATTTCTTCATCAACTCTAGTAGGAGATAAGTTTTTATCAACCTCTATTGTAAAGTCTTGAAAAGATTTATTCATTATAGATTGTGGAAGAAACTTGTATATAGCTTCAGAATTTTCATCTAAAAACTTTTTATACTTGTCACTACCTGGAGTACCCATCATTTCTTTAACCTTTTTAGTTAAAGCTTTTCTAAATAACTCTTTAAGTCTAGTTCTATATTTTTTAGGATTTTTAACATCTAGTTTTTCATCATTAAGAGCTTCTTTAACCTCTTCTTTGATTTCATTGTAAATATCACTGTCAACTTCTATGCCTAATGCTTTTCTTAAATTAGCTACTTCAACTGTTTCTTCAGCTTGCATTGCATCATCAAAAGCATCTCCAAGATCTTTTTCACCTGATTCTAACTGCGTACCAAGTTCTTGTAGCTCATCAAAGCTTATATTATCGTATACGTTTTCTGTGTTAATTAATTTATCAAATATACCAGGTATTCTTAACTGAAGTAATGGTTTGTTTTTCATTTTACCAAAAACATAAGCGCCAAATGGAACACCAGAGTCTATATCATAAGTATTTATTAAATCTGAAAAAGCAGCTAAAACCTCAGCTTTAAAATCATCATAAGTAACAGAAATACCTTTTCTAGAGTCAAAGTTCTTTTTAATTATATCAGTAATACCAGGCATGTTGTTTTCAACTAATCTATTTTTAGCTCTTTCAACTTGACTTTCACTTGAATTAGGATCTTTGATAATAGATATTTGCTTTTCGTTTTCTTTAGACAGCTCAAGCAGTTTTCTTAGTTCTTTACTTTTTACAGTGTTTGCAGCAGCTCTTTCTCTCCAGTTAGGTGGTTTATTTTCTAATAACTTCTTATTTTTTTCTACTATCTTTTTTATTTCAGCCTCAAGATCTGTAGAACTATCTATAGAATATAATACAGGTTCTTCTTTTTCAACTTTTTCTTTTTTAACTTCTGGAGTTTTAGTTTTTTTAGGTTTTTTAGTATCTTGTTTTTTAACAAAAGTATCTTTTGATTTAGGATCTATTGTATCTTTTTTAATTTTAGGAGTTGTATCATCACCTTTCTTTCTTCTGTTTTGTAAAAACTTTATAAAAGAATTTTTATTACCCAAGTCTAGTTCAAAACCAATTAAACTTTTAACTTTATTTGATACAGCGTCTTTTAAATTAGATAAAACACTTTGATCTAGTTTAGCTTCACTACTTTGTAAAAAGTCTCCTAAGTTAGCTATCATTTCATCAGCTAAACCTTTATCTTTAAAACCAGCTTCTTTATATTTATCTATAAGATTATTGTACTCTTCTGGAACTATCAAACTACCATCTTCAATGGCTTCTACAATTTCATTTGCTAAAGCAAAAGTAACTTCGGGACCATATTCTTCTTCTAGATCTTGAACCATAAAGTGATCTCCTTCGTGAGGAACTACATCTTTACCTCTAATTTTACTATACTCTTTGTCGTATATAACTACTGTTTTTCCTTTGTTTGGACCTTTAGTAGCCTTACCTATTACAGCAATAGTTCTATCACCGTTTTCTGTTTCTAAAGCCTCTGCATCTTCATTAATTAAACCAGCTTCTTTAGCTGCTTGTACAGCCTCTGAGCTTGTTTCAAAATCTAAAATTACTTTATCTTTTCTAGTTTCTTTTTGTTTCTTTATGTTTTCTTCAATAGTTTTAGACTCTTCACTTTCAATTTTTACTTTACTTATTTCAAGTAGCTCTTGATCTATTTCTTTTATTCTTTCGTTTATTTTATTAGTTTGTATAACACCTAAATCGTTATTCTTTTTCTTTTCTAATAAAACTCTTTTTTCATTTTCTAAATTGTAGATCTGCTGCTGTTGTTGAGCGTCTTGCGATACGTCTACCTTTTTCATGACCTCATGCATCGTAGTTATATCTTTTTTATAAGTATCATAAAGATCATTTATTTCTTGTATAACATTTTGATCACCGCCAGCATCATTAATTTCTTTTTGCTTTTGAACTTCTAAGTTGTTTATGTATTGGTTATAAAATTTATCATCTCTTAATATGAATATTTTTTTAAAGTCTTTAGATTTTAAGTTTAAATCATCATTTATTGATTGAGTAACTTTTATACCGTTGTAAACAGACTGAGCACTAGATATTCCTCCAGCTGCGATAGCAGAAAGTATTGCTGTTTCTTCTAAAACTTCTCGCCAGTCTTCTTTTGAGTTTGGTACTTGAAAATAATCAAACTTTTCAAAATCTTTATTTACATAACCTTTTGCTACTAACTCTATAATAGTTTGAGCTTCTTCAGTTGGTATTTCAACTGCAGCAGCTTTAGTAGTGGTTATTATACCTTTGTCTACTAACTCTAATATAACTCTTTTTATAGTTTGTTTTTGAGTTTCACCTGGTATTTTATTAACTGATTTACTAAATATTCGTGTTATTATTTTAGTTGCACCTGGACCTTTAGCAACTTGTTCTAAACCTAATTTATCTAATATACTTATTATAGTTCCTACACCTATTGTTAAACCTAACCTTTGCGCTGGCTTAAGCTCAACACCAGTTTGCTCTATTCTTCTTTGTATTTCTAAAGACTGATCTAATACTATTCTAGGTAGTTGTATTCCTGGTGTTAATATTCTAACTCCATGCTTTTGTACTTTTTCCCATAGTTTAGCACCTTTTTTTATTTTATTTGCTTTATTAACTATACCTAAACCTAAAGATAAATAAAGGTCAACAGCAACCTCTAGTATAGTCCTAATAGCTTTACCCCAAAACTCTGCATTTATATTATTTTCTACTTGATCAAACTCAGTAGCACCACCAGGTTTTAATTTAAAGTCATCTATAGCATCATCTATCATCACAACCCATTTCTGCTCAGCTTCATATAATAAATCAGCCATAGTGCTAGAAAACTTAGTTGGATCAATATTATCAGCTAAACGAAGAACTCCTTCAGTTATTTCCATCATTATTTCCATAGCACCTGGTAAAAGCTTTTCAATAGTACCAGCAACAGTATTAATAGCAAATGCTCCAGCTTGAGCTAATGTAGGATCTTTTTCTTTTAAGTATTCTTGATACTCTTCGTTCATTCTTAGAGCATCTTGACCAGCTTGATGTATTTGTGCTTCTAAATCTTTTAATAATACGTCAGCGTACTTCTTTTTAGTATCTAATTCTATATTTCTTTTAATATTATTTTGTAGATTTTTTCTATTCTCACTAAGTATAGTGCTTAAGCTTTTGTTTAAATTACCTTGTTCTTCGTATATTAAAGCTTCACCACCATCACCATCTGCTTTAGGATCTTTAAAAACAAAACTTAATCCAGACTCAGTCTCAACAACTGTTTCAGGATTTTTACTAAACTCTGCTACATCTTCTAATGATCTACTATACGATGTGTCAAATGCCGATTTTTTTCTAAGCTCAGAAAGTGGCTTATCAAAAAAGTCTTTTTGCATTGAGTCTATTCTACTTAATAAAGAATTATATTCTTCAGCTTTTTCATCGTGTATTCTAGCAACTCTTTTACTTTTGCTTTTTTTGTATTTTTTTCGGAGTTTAGATAGTTCTTTATTAGCAACTGCTAATTCTTCAACTATAGGATATATAGAGTTTTTATATCCGTCTTCTATAGAATCTATTTTATCTGTAATGTCTTTTATTTTCTGATCAACATTATCATTTGCTATACTAGCTTGTAAAGATTTAACTTCAGCTATTGTATTGTTTATTTGCTTAGCTATATCATCGTACTTTTCTAATGGTGTATTGTCAAAATCTTTATTATAATCTGTTTTTTCATTATCTAAAAAAGACTTTATTTCATCACAGTCTGCAGATTTAATTTTTAATTGAACACCAAAACCGCCTTTACTAGGTGAATCATCTGACTTAACTAATATATAAGGAGCGTCTTCACTTTCAGGAGTTTGTATGCTTCCTGTATATAATCCACCACCATCACCAGTTATAGGTTCTCCAAACTCGTTTTTATCAACATTAGCATATAGCCTACCAGAGTCTTCATCATAATAAAAACCATATGCGGCAAATTGAGAGTTGTTAAAATCTTTATTTAAGTTTTTAACTACTTCGCATGGTAAGTTATTAACAGCAGAGTTAAATATTTCTTTATTAGAAGTATCTATAGTTTTCTTAGAACTAGGCTTTTCTTCTCTAGTTCCTTGATTTTCTATTTCTACAGGCTTCATAAAAAAATCTGGATCTGGCTTAAACAAATCATCAGTTAGTCTAGATTCTATATAAGTATCGTAGAATAAATCTCTTTTAATTTCGCTTTCTACATCTTTAACATTTGCTCTTATTTCAAAAGCATCAGGAAGTTCTATAGTTTGAGCTTTAAGTGGTTTCATTTCGACAGTACCATCTTCAAAAGCATAAACTAACTCTGTATTTTCTGGTGTAAAATTAGTTGTTTCAACTTCTTTTAATTCTTTTGCTGGTCTAGGCGGTATGTAATTGTCATCACCTGGAGTACCTATAGGTGGTATAATAGCTTTTAAATCTTCTTGAAGAACTGGCATAATAGATGTTGTAACTTCTGCTTCTTCAGACTTTATACCTATTAATTTACCAGTTTCCGTAGTATAAGATCCATCTTCTTTTTGTATAGTTTTAGTTATATCTTGTTTGTTGTTTTCTAAAAACTCTCTATCTATTTTATTAACATCTTCAATAGCTACTATAGAGTTGTCAATGTCTAGCTCTGTAATATTGTCAATTTTATTTTCGTCTAACTTAGTATATTCTTCTACTAATATTTCTGGAGTTAACTCTTTTTTAACGTAGCCAGGTTGATTTTTTTCATTAATATCTTCTCTTGAGTAAAACTCATCTATTCTAAAAGATATATCATCGTTTAAAATAGAGTCGTTAGTAGAAATAGGATCGTATTGTCTAGGAATTACGTTGTTTGGATTAGTGATTTTTTTAGCTTGTCTATTAATTTTTCTAATAGTTCTATCTTTTTGTTTCTTTAGCTTTTCTTTTCTTTCTTTATTTACTTCAGAAATTAATAGCTTTTTATCTTTCTTTCCAGCATCTTCCCAATATCGCATGCCGTTTTCATCATACTTGTTTCTGCCTTCACGTCTTAGTTTAGACTTTATTTTAGTTTTAAGCGACTGATCTTCAAATCTAGCTCCGGTTACAGACGAAACACCGGGTGTTCCTGTAGGATCAAGAACTATAGGATCTTTAACTTTTTTAGTTTTAACAGGCTTTGTTTTTGCTGGAGCCGAAGCGCCAACTTTACCTGTTTTAACTTTTTTAGTTTTAACAGGGGTTTTAGTATACTTCTGCTTAGAAAAACCTCCTTTACGGACTTTTTTTCTCCTTTTAGCTGTTTTTGGCGGTTTACTACTAAATGTTAATTTAGCCATATTATTCTCCTATTTTATTTACTGGATTATATATATTTGCTGATTCGTCAGTTAAGTTTTCATTTTGAATTCTTGCAGCAGCTAATTGATTTCTATTACTTTCAGTCATTTGATTTAATTTTTCCTCAAGTGGTAGATCATCTTTTTTTCTATCAAGTCTTTTTGCTTTACGTTGATCTTGAGCAGTTGTCATATCTAAAACCTCAGCCTCAACTTCTGGCTTTGTCTCTATAATAGGTCTAGCAAATTCTCTAGCATAAGCTTCATTTAACCCTAGTTGTACAATTTTTCTATCAAAAATAACTTCTGGAGAGTTTTGTCTGTTAACAGCTACTTGAGCACCAACGTAGTTTCCAATAATTTCAGATCCATTTTTCTTATAATCATTAACTGGATCTTTCATGCCGTAAGGATTATTATCCCATAAGTTTTTAATTTGACTTTGTATTGGATCTAAAGAATTACCATCTTTATCTTTTACTTCGTTGTAAACAGCTAAAGTTTGATCTAAGACTTGTGGATATATACTTGTAGAATAATCTTGGTTATTTAATATAGCTTCTTGATCATAATTAGCAATTTCATTTAACACATTATTACCATCTTCAAGCGTTATTATACCTTCTTTATTAGGCTTTATACCTTTAGTTTCAAATACTTTTTCTACTATAGTTTGCTTGCTGTCGCCTCCAGCTGCCATATTTTTAGTAACATCAGCCATATCTCCATTAGTTTGTATTAGACTAACGCCATTTGGTGATATTAAGTTAGCATTAAACTTATTCATATCAAACTTAGCTCCTCCTTTTAATCCAAACTCCAGCGAGGTACCGTCTTCATTTAACGATGCTTCAAAGTTTTTAAACTCTGGATCCATCACTAGGTTTTTACCCATTTTAAATATATCATTATCAATTAAATGAGCATTGACAGATTTAGGACCTCCTCTTGGAACATCTAATGAAGCTGTAAGTTCGTTTTTCATGTTGTTTAAACCTGTCATAGTTCCTTTTAAACCATCAGCAAGCTTTAACATTGAATTAGCGGCAAATTTATTTCCTTCAGCAATATGTTTTAAGTATTTATCTTTAGCATCCATACCTAGTTGCTGCAGAAAAGCATTAGGATTAGAAGGTTTTTTTAAGTCTGCAATTTGCGATTGATTTTGCTGTGCTCTAAATAAATCTAATTCATCTAGTATTTTATTGTTTTGAGCTTGAAGCGTTTTAAAGTTTAAACCATCTTTACTATCTTCTCCAGCTTCAGCTGTGGCTTGTGGTCCATATAAAGAACCTAAGTCATCGTTAAACTTTGATATTTCAGCATTAGCTTGTTTTAAAGCTGCTGATTGATCTATTATTGCCGGTTGTCTATAAGTTCCCATATTCTATTATTTACCCAGTTACTGATTCAAATCCACCAGCTAAAGTTGTAGCAGATCCTGCTATGTTACCAAACGCAGCATATTTAGCTTGTCTCATGCCTAGTTCTGTTTGTCTTTCTTGATCAAGCATGGCTTGCGTTCTATCTAGCTTCATTAAATCTCTATCTTCTTGTCTTGTAAATCTAGTGTCTTCACCTCTAGCATATGCTTCTTGATTAGATGCTTCTTGTCTTTGTATATCAGCTGAAATACCTTGTTTACTAGTTAAAGCTGCTTGAGCTAGTGCTGTAGCACCACCTGAACCACCACCAGTAGCTCTAATAGTATCTAAAGTGTTAGCTAGTGATATATCAGCTTGCTCAGCTTGAAACTCAGAAGCTTTAGCTGCGACACCTAAATTAGCATAAGGATTACCTATTTTTTGTAAAGCTTTTTCTTGATCTGCTATAGAGTCTTTAAGTATTTGTTGTTCTCCTCTAGCTTTCTTTTCTTTGTTATTAGCATCTATAGCTACACCCGTACTTACGCCTGCTGCTATAACTGTACCTACTACTAATGCTGTTGCTACTGCCATATTATTAATTTAAAATTTTAACTAATTCATGAGATGGTTTTTTATCTGCATGCCATCCTAATTTTTTATGTGTTTCTATTAGACCTTTATGTCTACATATACTAAAAGAATACTTGTACCCAAGATCTTTTATAATTTCTTCAGCTCCAGTTATCAACAACTCTAAAGCTTGCTTTCTATTATCTTCTCTATACTCTGGATCTGATATTATCCACTCTAATAAAGCTACTTTAGCATTTGTTAAGTATATAAATCCAGCTGCTACGGGTTTATTGTTGTTTTCAACTACAACACCAGTCTCGGGCAGAAAATCATCAGAAGGAGATACCCACTCAGGCCAAGCTTCCCACCATTTTTTTATAAAAGTTAAATCACCTTGTTTTAACTTTCTAATATTTAATTCCATTTAATTTTATTGTGACGATACGTTTATGTTAGTCGATGCTGCAAATATTTGTTTAGATCCACCTAAATCCGTAGTACCATCTGTTTGTAATGTAACTGTTGCAAAATATCCTTTAATTCCAGATATTGAACTACCGTAAGAAACTTCTCCAACCCTAGCTGTACTATTATTTCTAATATTAGACATGTATTTACCTTCTTTTAACGTAAAGCCAGCTCTTTGTATTGGTGGAGTTAATGCTGCTGGAAATTCATTTCCAAAGTTATCATAAGCACCTTCGTAGTAACTATTTATAATTACACTATTATCTGTATAATTTACATATTCTGATATACTAGCTGATGGATTTATATAATTATCATTAACTAATTGTTTCCCTTGTTCGTCAGATATAAATCCTTGACCTTTCCAACCGTTACTTCCTTCATAACCTATTGTTAAAAAGTTTTTATTTATATTAACTTGTGGATTAAAAACAAAAGTTATTGAAGAAGCGGCAGGAGCTGCACCATAATATACATTTCTATTATTAGAAGCGCCTGTAAAGTAATGTTCATATATCTCAGAAGAGTTAGTAGTAAAATAAGTATTTTTTAAACTAAATATATTGTTAGGCTTGTAGGTATAAAAAGTGGGCCAACCTAAAACATTTTCATCAAAAGCTAAAGTGTAGTAATTGTTAGTATCGTTTGAAAAAGTAGAAGTACCAGCTTTTTGCATTGAAACAACATATTCTCTATCGTGTATATCCCAACCACCTTGTATCTTATCTTTATCAAAAGTTCTAAATGATAATGGTGAATCATTGGGTATTGTTATATTTAGTATTTGCGAAAGAGCTACGTAAGTTCCTTGAAAACCTATAACGTATATATTGTATTCTACTCCATTTATTATTAATTGCGAACCAATTTCTATATTAGGTGTTCCAGTAATCGTTATGTAAGGTGGTATTCCACCACCGCCTGGATCTTGGACGTTACCAAAAGTAGTTGAAATATCTACAGCTTCTAAGTTTTCGTTTATATCTTTTAATTTATCTCTAAAAAAGTTAGATAATCCATTTTCAGATATTTCTGTTATACCATCACCTGATAATCTTAATATTGATCCTCTATCTTTATCTGCAAAATATTTTCTAAATCCGTATATAGCAAAAGATTCTGGATTTTTACTTATACCAAATTCTCCAGCGTATGGACTTAGTTGACCTATAACTGTTCCAGGAGGCAAAGTTTGTGTACCACCTTCAGATGTGTATATAGTGTCTTTATCTATTAAAGCTCTATTTACTTTATCTTCTTGAAAAACTATTAAGTTAGTATCTTCAGCATAAAGTTTTTGTATACTACCTTTTTGTGGATCAGCTGCTTTTGTTATGTTTTCTCCTACTGAAAAAACATTAGTTTCATTTATGCCAGTTCTAGAGTTATAAATACCTGAATATATTAAAGCGTTTGGTCTTACTTCTTGCGTGTTAAAATCTTCTTTTAAATAAGCTTTTGCACCATAATCTATTGATGTAGCATTAAAATCTTCTTGATACCTAGAGCCTTCTATGAACCAATTTTCTACTTCATCATATCCAGAAGTTGAAAAAACAGGTGAACTAGGTTCACTGCCACATCCAGATGGAAATACTGGGAAATTAGTTGGATTCCAAGGTAAACCTGGAAATACAGATGCTATGCCACCTCTCCACTCTTGTGGTGTAGCAAAATTATTATAATCATAAGGAACGCCTCTAGACGTAGCTAAAGCACCTGGTGTTCCAGTATATATAGTCTTTTTTAACCAAAAAGAATTAAAATAATTAACTTCTAATTTGTAATATGCCATATTATTGTATTTCTATCCAAGCTGAATAATAAGTAGTAATAGCTCCTGTTAATCCATTACAATCTTTTACTGATATTTTCAACAAATGAGTTGCACCACTATTATTTTTAACCTGATCTAATTGATAAGCATCGTTTAAAACTTTAATTGTAGTTTGTGGAGTTACAGTATTTAAATAAAATAAACCATTAGTTAAAAGAGTTCCGGCTTGTTCTACTAATACTTCTAAGTTGTCAAAACTAGTGCTAGCAGATCCATTGAAAACAGTAGTTTGAGTATTGTAAGTTCCTAAACTGCTATTAGGCCCTATTTGTCCAGTTGGTGGAAAAGGCCATATAGGATAAGGATTATTAGCACCACCGCCAATATTAGGATTTGGATTTCCATTTTCACCTTCATACCAAGCAAAACCTAATACGCTTGGCGCCGGGTTTATAGTAGGTTTTTCGTTAGTCAATAAGCATGTTTTAGTTACTATGTTATTGCCATTAGCTAGTATTCTTAAATTTATATTAAAAGTTCTTGTGCCTATATCAGCTCCGTAATAAAAATATGTATTAGATCTTAATCTATATCTTAATCCAGTTGTATTTACAAGATCAAAAGGAGCTGGATTCAATACAGCGCCATTGCCGTCTGTAACACCTGCTAATTCTATCGTTCCAATTGTCATCAACGAGTTATTGCCATCTACTGCTTGAAACTCACTACCAATCCAAGATGTTCCACTTGGTATTTGTGTTTCTTCTAAAGAAAAAGCTACTGGTTGTGGTGGTGATGTTGGTGTTCCTATGTCTACGCCTATACCTCCAGAAGCTCCATTGTTTACATATTGGTTTAGTTTAGCTATAGTACCAGCTGTGCTACTTTCCCAGTATATATCTAGTTCTGATTCTACGGGATTTGTTTCAAATACATTTAAGTTTTTAGAAAAAGATCTTAATTGATTAGTACTAACATCTTGCTGCACACCAGGGGCAAATCCAACTAAAAAACTTGTTTCTAACTGAGCTACAAAAGGATTTGCACTAGCATCTAAATATAATGGATCAACATAGGTAGTTGAAAAATGAGGATAAACAGTTTTGTTTTTAGGAACATTTCTATTTGTTACCCAGCTTCCTAAATCTTTAAAAGATAATATAGAATTTATTGTAAATTCATTTTTAAAAGTAACTTGAGATGACTCGGAAAAAGCTGGAGTAGGATTCCATACATTAGGATAATTCGTAGCATTAGCAATATACTTAGTTACAACTCTTGGATATAATAATGTTTCACTACCGTAAACTGTTTCAGTTGGGCCAACGTCTCCTAGCTCTTTAGGCACTTTGTTTATATTGTCACCATATAATACTATATTAGAAATTGAAGCAGCATTGTTATATGTTAGGTCACCTACGCCTGCATGAGTTTCTGTTCCAATTTCTCCTTTAAATATTATTTTACCAGATGTAGCTCCAGGGGTGAAAACATTGTAATATTCTTGTTCTTTTTGTTGTACTACTACTTTGTAACTTAAATATCCTAAAGGGTTAGTTGCGCTAAAAACACCTGGATAACCATCTATTTTGTTAGTTGGTATTAAATCGTTAAATTGTACTTTTAAACTGTTACCAGGCCAATTTAAAACACTTTCTACGTTTTCATAAGGAGCATACAAACTGCCAAATTCACCCGCAACACCTACGTTTATAGATTCATCTCTAAGTATTACATTAGAAGATCTACCATATCTATCAACTAAAACAATACCGACTTTATAAGATCTATTTTGCTTTACAGTATGATTAATATATTCTCTTCTAACTCTACTTCTCTCTGGATTTACTAAGTTAGGATCACCATCAGCAAATTTTTCACTAATACCTAGGTTGTAATTTAAGTTTTCAGGTGAAGCATGTTTTTCAATAAAATTACCATAAATTATTCTATTACCAGCAGTAGCTTGAGCAGCTGCTTTTATAGGTACTTTATCATGTATTCTTAAAGACACGTTATCAGGTAACACTTTGTAAGGCTTGTTTGAAACGTAGTTGTAAGTATAATATCTTAAAGAAGAAGATGTAAAATTATCTTCTACACTAATTTCGTCAACTACTCTTATAGCATTACTGTTAGATTCTTTTAGAAGTATTTGTACTTGGTTTATTTTAAACTCATTAGCAACTTCACTTTGCACAGCTCTAGCTCCAAGTGAAAGTACGTTAGAATTAAACTTTGGCGGTAAATCTATTATCAAGTTAGCTCTTGTAATTTGATTTTCCATTAATTTTAAAACTCCACTTTCTGCAGTATTTTTTTCATCTCTTCTAGTTACAGCACCAGCGTAAGCACTATCTAAAAAATATCCATATTGCTTAGGCACGAATAATGGTTGACTAAAGGGAGCCATTAAAGAATATTCGTTATCGTCATATTTAAATCTATAACTAAATCTAACAAATTTATCTTTTAAATAATTTTCATCTCCTTGAAAATTTGATTCGTAATAAGGATTTAACTCTTCTAATTGTAATATATTATTCGCTGAAAAAGCTGTTGATCCAGAGCCGTAATATTGAACAGCTGTGGCGTTAGCGGCAGCCATTGATTGCGTCGCATTATAACCAGAACCTATAGGATATTCAAACTCTATGTTACCAAATGTAACACCATTAGCTGCATTACCAAATATATTAGTTATTTTAAAATAACCTAATTCTGGTTTGTCAATATTTAAAAATCTTGTAGTAGTGTTTGTAATGTCTATATCTAATGTTCCGTATTGCAATACTACATTAGTAGATGTTATAGAATTAACTACACAAGCTGAGTTAGCTGGTAGATATTCATTTAAAGTATCTTTAGCAGTAGGTAAGTCAGTAGCTGGATCTATAAAAGATATTGTATCATATGGAGCATATTTAGCTACAGATATGTGATCTTCGTTAGTGTAGTAAGTTGGATTTGCTATGGCTGTTTCTACATTTATTTTTCTAGGTTGGTTTCTATTATCTGTGAAGAATAATAAATCTTCTATTAAATCAACACCTAGCATTGGGTGTGTTTTAGAGAAATTTAAAAAAGCACCTTGAACTATAATACCACTAGCTGCATTACCACCGGCTAATGGTCCTTCAATATATGCTATATAGCATTTAGCGCCAGCTATAGTTCCACCAGCTGGATGAGGAACGCTATCTACTGGGAAATTGCTAAGATTATCAGGTGACGAATCATTGAAATTAGTAGCAAATATATATATTCTATCTTTATTAGTGTCTACATAATAACCTATTATCTCAGTATTAGCTGCAAAACCAAAATTTGAGTACTGAGAATTTCCTAGTATGTTTTCAACAACACCCTCGTCAGGACCTTCACTTTTACTTACAGATATATTTTGACCATCTCTATACTCTCCTTGAGGTAGTAGTCTTTCATCTAGGTCTTTATTCATTTTAGACCCGGTAAATAAATTCCTTACTTCTGGCATATTAGTGTTTTATCCACTTAGATTTACCTCTCATTACTTGAGCTATTTCTCCAAGTTTAATATTTGATAATCTTATTTTAGCATTTCTTAACTTAGCAGATCTATCTCTTTTAAATCTAGCAACTTGAAACTCTTGAACGTTAGTTCGACTAGCCATTATAGAATAAGCTATATGAGCATACATAGCGTCTTCTGCCATTTTAGGTATTTTAGTGTCTAAATCATAAGCTAAACCATCAGAAATATATTCTAATACTATTAATTTATCAGCTAAATCACTAGAAAAAGAAAAAGTACCTAGTCTTTCGTTAATACTGAACCAGCCATTCTCTTGAGATATTTGAGGTTCTAATCCAAATCTTCTTCCATAATTTAATTTCCACCAAGCATAATCAAACACATACATATTCTCCATATCTCCATCCCCTACGATGTTATCAGTATTGTTTGCTTGCCATCTTTGTTCTGTTTCAGATTGATCAGCTAAATTGTTTTGACCATAATTGTTTTGAGTAGGTACACCTTCTCCATCTTGTATTGGTAAACTATATGGATTTGTAGTTGTGTTATTTACTGGATATATTATATGTTGAACACCTTGGTTATCTACCCAAGAAACTCTTACATAATTAACATAGTCTTGTGGAATTGGTACAGAAAGACTAGGTGGTATAGTTAGTTCTTGTGATTTAATACTTTTTAAAGTATCATAACTGAACTCTTGTAAACCTCTTTTAGCATGAAATATAACATCAGATCTTTTTACTCTTGGTATAATTTTGTCCATACCAACATAACCAACAATAAAATTATTTACTATATCTTTCAAGCTTATGTAAGCATAACTATTATAGTTACTATTTATAGCTGGTTGTTTTAACTGCACATATACATTTGTTGCTGTGTATGTTCCAGTAAGTGTTATAATATTGTTTACAATATCAGATACATAAGACAAGTTTTCTGATTGAGCAACACCATCTAAAAATATAGTGTAATTAGAAGATTGAGCTATTTGAGCGCCTGTATTATTATAAGCACTAACAACATTAGTATTAAATGTGCATGTAAAAGTAGGATTAACTACAGCTGTTAATGCAGAAAATAGTTGTTGACCAGAGTAATATTGTGCGTTTGTTTCAGTTATTAATCCCATTTTTATGATTTTTCATTTTGAGTATCTTGATTCAATTGAGAAGATGCTGCTTGAATAACTGCTTGATCTCTTATTATGACTCCTGCATATTGTAGTATTTTTAATATAAGTTCAGTTTGCTGCATGTCACTTATTTCAAAATTAACTGATCCAGTTGATGGTATAACAGGAGTTAAACTAAATCCAGGTGTTCCATCCCATATATATTGACCTAGGGTACCCACTCCATATCCCCATATTGGGTCTAATGGTTTTCTAATGTAGTTAAAGCCAATATCAGCGTTAGCTGGATTACTTAAAGCTGGATAAACCGTTAATTTATTTTGTTGATAAATAGCTATCGGATGATTAATGCTTGGTTGCAATAAGGGTGAAAGAGTTTGTTGATGATATTCTCTTTTACTAACTATTTCTATTTCAGGAGCTCCTATTGCTTTTTCATAAAAAGCAGAGCCAAATCTATGAAGATCTGTTGGTAAAGTATATACATTACTAGTAACAGCTGATGCAGGTGCGTTTTTTTCAAACACTTGAAACTCGTCTTTCATTTTATCCATACGAGAAGCAAACTCTACGTCTGTTTTTGGCATACGTACATACTGGTTATATTGCTCAAAAAAGTCTTCAAATATTTCTAGCTGAGCTTGAGCAGCGACTTTGTTAAACTCTTCAGGTGTTAAATATCCTCTTTGTTCTTTATTAAGGACAGTTAATACTGTGGTATATACCGTATTTACGTTTATTGCCATTTTAATATTTTTAAAAAAAAAGGGTGGCGATAAAACCACCCTTATTTATAATCACTTGTTATTTTAGTTTTTTCTCAATTGATTTAAAAACTTCAACTCCTTCGTCTGTCTTTAAAAAAGCAGCAAAAGCCGAGTATGGGTTTTCTTCAAAAGGTACTTTCATTAACTTTTTGCCATTAGAAGCCCAAGAAAATGTTCTTTGATCTTGTGATAATGTAATTATACGTTCTTCAGTTGCTTTAACAGCAGTATTTCTTAATTGTATATTTTCATCATTTGCAAGTTGTAAGAACAAGGTAGGGTTATTTTTAGCAAATACTAATAAATCTCTTTTAAGCTCCTTAGAACTCATCTTATTGACCTCAGAACCAACTTCAGTTCTTAATATAGCTTCTGCATGATCAATATCTAGTTCTCTAGATAAAGCTAATGCTTGAAACTCATACTCTAAATATTCTAAATCATCAACAGCTTCTTTAACATCATCTTTTTCTTCATATCTTTTATTTAATTGTGGGTGATATATAGATAATAGTTTTTGTAAAGCTTGTTTTTCTTTAGGTACAAATAGAGTTCCGTCTTTAAATATTATATGCTCCATAGTGCATTCACCTTTTTGTTCTTCAACAAATGGACTATTTTGATTAGAAGCATGTCTAATTTCTTTTTGTTTACCTTCTTTAGGATCAAACCACAATAAAGGAAATCTTCTTGTGTGTCTTGAGGGTAAAGTATAAGTTAACGGTGCATAATCGTGTGTAAGATAATAAAGTCTATCTTTTATTTCCCAAGTATCTTTTTTTACTTTAGGAGCTTCAACGATTTGTTCAACCGTTTCTACAGCTTTTGCTGCAGGTTTTTTATTTGTTTTTTCCATAATATAATATAATATAATAATTAAAAAAGACCCCGCCGAAGCAGGGTCTTATTATTGTTTTAACTTAACGCTTCAATGTCTGTAGCGGTAACTTTAGAACTTAGTTCCGTTAACGGAGCAATTCCAGCACCACCCTCCATAACGTCGATAGCAGCAACAACTGCATCAACATCAGCTTGAGTTAGATTAGAAGCACCTGTTATTTGCACTTCTTTGTTAGCCATATATCCTATGACCACTTTGTTAGATGTTAACTTAACTGAACCTACACCATCTGCAGATACTACGTCAAATTTATTGTTAGCTTTAGCTAATTTTATATGTCCCATTTTATTTATCTTTTAAATGTTAATAATTAATTAAGATGTAAACAATACGAAATTGTTTGCAGCTTGCGTTACTAAACATCTTTCAGATAAGAAATGTACTTCCATAGCATCTAAAGAAGAAGTGTAAGCACCACCAACAGAACCAGTGATCCATGACTTCATTCTTCTATCATCAGTTTCAGAAGCTCTATATCTTACATGTAAGAAAGGACGTCTAATATTTGATCCTAACATTTGATCGTACACTGTAGAAGTTCCAGCAGGAACTAACACACCTTTGATATTTGTAACCATACCTCTTGTAGAAGCATCATTTAAATATTTCCAGTCAGTCTTATAGAAGTCGTAAGAACCTCTTCTAAAACCAGAGAAACCAAAATTAAGAGCCATTTCTGATTCGTTATCAAATAAACCGTAAGATGCAGCAGCAGTAGAAGCATAACCTCCACCAGCTTGAGCAGCAATCATATCATCAAAATCAAGAGCAGTAGCTCTGTCTAAGAACAACATGTTTTCTTCAATAGCACCTTGTAAATCTAATTGTTGTAAGATAGCATCAAAATCTCCTAATGCACCAGCTCCAGGAGCAGCAGCGCCAGCAAATCCAGAATATACATTACCTCTAGCATTTAGAGAAGCGAATAAACCTTCAGTACCTGAACCATAGTTATTAGCAGCAGTGTTAACAGTAACACCAGAAGCAGCAGTAGCTTTTTCACCTTCAACCATAGCCATTTCAAGATAATCTTCATATCTTAATCTAGTTTCTGATTCAGCTTTCATATACCACAAATATCCAGATGTACCATCTTCAGTAGCAACTTCGATCCAACCGATCTGAGCAGTGTCAGAACCGTTTACGAAATATTTATCTTTAATGATAATTGGTCTATTGCTAAATTGAGTTACTTGAGGAGTAACAGAACCTATCATTCCCTCAGTACCTTTAGCAAAGTCAGAACCGTAAACAAACACTTTTAAGTCTGAGTTACCTAATGCTCCAAAAGTAGCAGCAGTATAACAAACAGCAGTAAAAGTAAAAGTTCCAGGTGCTGGAGTAGCGTCGTTAGCAGCCGCAGTAACCAAACCTTTTAGTGTTAACCCAGAAGCTGGATCAAATACCACTATACTTTGATTTACTCTTACAACTACTTCGTTAGGAGCAGCTCCAAGAGGCGCTTGTACAGTAAAAACTGTGCCAGCAGCGTTGTCAACTTTGTCTACATTATCATAACCAACATGTAGTCTATTTTGTTCAGACCAAATTACTTGATCAGATGTCATTGGCATTTCAGCGCCAACCATTCTTAAGAAACCTGATAACGTTCTGTTACCAAATCTTTCTACTTCTTGCTCATAGAGCTCAGGTAGATATTGTTGTGCAAAATCTGCAAAATTAGCACCAGCTGCATCATTCCACTGTAAATAATTAGTAGAAAGGATCGATTGATCTTGAGTAGGTGATAATCCAGCATTAGTCACTGTGAATTGTCCCATTATATTGAGTTTTTATTTTTTTCTTATTTTTAATTTAGCACTATTTACTCCACTAACCGCTTTTATTTTCATACCACCTAAAAATACTGCATCTGGATCAGGAGATAATCTTGGTTCAGAATTAATATTTTTAGACTTAGCAAACTCTGTTTTCACAGCGTCGGCTTTTCCTTGTTCATAAAAGTGACTAGCTATAGTGTCTATGTTTTGTGCCGCAAACAAAGATTTGTGGTAGTTACTTAAATCTGTAATTGCCCCATCTTCATTTAAGAACTTCTTAAGAAAATTTGCAATATCATTTTGATTTTTTGCTAACTCATTTGGATTATTAACTTGATATTTCACGTTTTTGTCTTTTAATTTAAAATCAAAACCTTTGAAATCTTCATTAAAAAACTGGTTTGATCTATCAATAAAATCTTCACGAGTCTTATTTACCTTGTCTTGCTCACTATTGTATCGATTGAAAAAATCCATAGCTTTTTGTTGCTCTTGAGTAACGCCCGGTCTCAACTTGATCTCGTCGTAATATTTACTCTTAGTTTGCTCTAAAAAGTTTTTGGCTTTAGCAACCTCTTCCTTTATTGCAAGCTTACGCTTACGTACAGTTTTTTCATCATCTTCTTCCTCATCATACGAAAATTCATCATTAAGTAAAAACTCAATTTCTTCGTTATCTAAATGAGGTTTAGATTGTTTATAAAATTCTTTTAATAAAGTAACATCATCAGCTGATGAATAATCAGCATTTAATCTTACATAGTCTTCAACTGTTCCACCTGTTTCTTCCATAAATGAAACTAGTTTTTCGATGTTTTCTGGTAAAGGTTTTCCTGTTACTTTCTCATCTCTTATAGCTTCTTTTAATTCACTAGTAGCTTCTTTAACTTCTTCTTTAACTTCTTCTTCTTTTACTTCTACTATTGGTGAAACTACTTCTTCGGTGCTCCGTACTTCTTCAACCACTTCTTTGCTACTTGTCTCGTTTTTCTTTTCTTCGACAATAACATTGCTATCATTTGTGCTTTGTGTTTGAATGGCATCTTCTTTATTTTTATTTAAATCTATCTTAGCAACTTCAGTTTCTTTTACTTCTGGTTTTTTAGACAAATCTATCTTGTTAGATTCTGGTTTGTTATTGGATAATTTTTTAGGACGCTTTTTTATTTTAAAGTCACCTTCCTGTGGTATATTTTCTTTGTTTTCCATGATATGATATTATATAATAATTAGCCTAGTTATTAGGCATTTCAAAATTGGTTGGTAAAGTACCATCCTGTCTTTGTTGTATTAATTGACTTTGTTGAGTTGCTTGTATTTCAGTTCTTTTATCTTTACGATCTTCTATTAAAGATTCTTTTTCTTTCATAGCTTGAACTTCCATAGACTTCAACTCTTTGTCAAATCCATACTGTAATTCTATTAATTGCTTTTTTAATTCAGTTTCGCTCTGCATTCTTTGTAGTTCAAATTGAGATTTTCCTTGTTCAATTTGTAAAGTAGTTTGTGCTAAAGCTTGTTGTTTTTGAACCTCAGCCATAGCTGCTCTTTCAGATGCTTCTGCATTTGCATCAGCTTGAGCTTTTATATTTGCTAAATTATTTTGTTGGTCTTTTTCAGCTTTTTGCTCTTGCTTAAGTTTTAGTAACTTATTAGCTAGTTTTAAGTTTTTTATTTCTCTTATCTCTATAGCATCTGGCAAGCTTATTGACTGTTGTTGAAGTGCTACTTGTATATTTTGCTCAAGGGCTGCTTTAGCTTCTTCATCTGGTTCAATTTCTAAATATATACCAAAGTCATATAAGTGAAGATTTTGTATTTCCTCTAATGTCTTTACATTATAAAGACTTATGCTATCAATTAAACTTTCTCTTAGTAAATCAAACTGTATACTATCAGCAACTCTTAATGATATATTTTCACAAGCTCTTAACGTTAAAAACAAACTAGCATTTAATATATGCCTAGTTGCAACATTTGAATTAGCAGCAGCTAACTTTTGTAACCCAACTAACGATTGTTTATCTGGCATAGTACCATCTCTAGCTTCGTTAAGTCCCGTTACATCTCTAATCATCTTTAAGTAATACTCATATGTTGATATAAGAGAGTTTATTTTCTGACCACCTGAAGAAGTATTTAGTTCTTGTATTGGAACTTTACCTTGGTTAATATCACCATCCTGAGTCATTGATCTACCAACTATAGAACCTGTTTGAAAATACATATTCAATGCTTCAGCTGGGTTATAATTAGTTCCATTACCTAGATCTACTTCAGCTAAACCATCTATATCCATAAATACACCATCAGGAACTACTCTAGAAAGCACTTGCTGTAGTTTTAAGGAAGTTAATTGAATCATGTCAGCAAAACCTATCATACGCTCTACAGTTGACTCTATACGACCTTTATACATGTGTGGTGCAACTAGTTGATAATTCATATTAACTTTAACAGTGTTTGAATAAGGTCTAGTCATGTTTTCTGCTATCTTCCAATCTAACATTATGTCGTGACCTAATATTTTAGCTCCAGAATACAATACTTCTATTGATCTAGAGACTTTATCAAAGTTGTCGCTTGGTGGTGGATTAAAAAAGTCAGGCTTTTCTAAAGCTTTTTCTAAACCGTTTTCAGTATATTTTATTTTATACACTTGATCCATGTAAGTTTTATATTCAAAATATAATACTTGCACAGTGTTGTTATTATCTTTACCTGTCCAGTTTCTAGTGTAATTAGTATTACCTGGGAATTTTTGTATTTGTTCTAGTTGTTGAGTTGTTAGCTCAGGAAACTCTTTTTTAAGTTCTGGTAAACTAATATTTTTAACTTCACCAACGTAGTATATATCTTCAAAATTAGGATCTTCTGTATAAGACCAAACTAGATTAGCTGGATCAACATAGTCAACAACAATACCTTCTGATTTATTCCAAGAAGTTTTAACAGCTCCAATACCCAACACAACTAAGTCTCTATTAAATCTAGCTCTAGTTAAATCGTATTTGTTTTTAGCTAAAGTATTTTCTATTAATTCTTCTTCTGCAATTTCTATAGATTGTTTATAATCTAATTGCATATGTATTTCTAATTCTTCTTCTGTTTCTGGCGCGCCAGCAGGAGCTTCTTTTAAGTCAATACCTAATTCTTGTTGCATTGTTTGAATAAACTCTCTAGCTTGAATATCTCTATATATTTTATTAGCGTATTCAGTTCTTTTCTTTTGTGAGGCTGGATCTTGAGAAAATGCTTTTATATCATACATTTTATCAGACATACCATTTACAACAATATCTACAAATTTAGGTATAACAGGAACCGGTTTCCAGTCTAAGTTTAAATAAGATAAATCACCATTAATAGATAATTCGTCTTTGTATTTTTGAACAGATTGCTCTCCTCTAGCATATAATCTTCTTTGATGGAATATAGTATAATTAAAAGAATACCTATTACCACCAACACCTTGACTAAACCACTCGCCTTCTATAGCTCTAGCCACTTGAAGACCATATTCTGTAGTCATCTTCTCTTCTTGAGGAATTACTTGATCTGGAAAAGAGCTTCTAGTATTAGTGTATATCATTTATTTATTAATTTTTGAAAGGATACCATCATTGTTAAATGTTTTTATTCCTAAATTTACTTTTTTCATAGTTCTATCAGCTATAGGTTTATACTTGTTTTTATTACAAGCCATTATTGCTAGTCCAGAACTAATAGATGCATCATGCTTGGTTCTATTATTTATATTAAACTTTCCCCAATCTTCTAGTGTATCTTGATGGTACATGTCTCCATATCCATCTTGCTTTAAACCTACATAAGTATCAATATAAGCTTCAATAGCAGCGGCATGCGCCTGTTTAATATCTTCGCTTGAGTTAGGTATTCCGCCTATCTCTTTTTCTGTTACTGAAAGTTTGTTCCAAATTTTATCAGGACGATTCATTGAAAAACCTCTATAACCTCTACGTTTTAAATAGTATAATAATCTTGGCTTGTTATTCTCAGCAAGTATAGGCATACCATAAAAAACTAAAGACATCAAAACATCTTCAAAAAATATTTCTGCCGTTTGTGGTCTTGATATATATTCTAAAAAAAAATGATTAGGTGGTGCATCTTCCATTGAGAACTTTGTTAAACCATGTAAAGATCCTTTAGAACCTCTACCATCAACAGTTCCTGATATATCATAACTATCACATCCAAAAGCACCAATATGTTCATTACCTGGATACTTTGTTCCATTTCTTATAATCACTTGGTTTTGAAGTGATTTAGGTGGCACCCAACTAACTTGAAATCTACCATCTTTGTTTGGTACAAATATTACTTCAGTATCTTTAACACCATTAAGCCATTGAAAACTACCTTTAGTTATATTAGCTCTATTGTTAAAATCTTCATTATAATCAACTTGTTCATATATTTTAGTCAAGTTAAAAAGACTTTGTTTTGTTTCGTCTCTAAATGCGTGTTTTTCAGTTCTTGGAAACTGTCTGTAATATTCGTTTAAACTATCTTGATCAGACTTTAATCCCTCAACTTCATTTTCCCAGTGCTCGATAACTCCTGTTGCAATGTCGTAACCATCAACACCTTTGATTGTATTTGATCCTCTAACAAAGACAGGTGATCCGAAAGTATCCATGAATCCTTCGTAGTTCCACTCCATAGGTATGAACAAGCTATAGAGTCCAGAAGATGTTTGTCCGTTTCTATTTCTTTTAGTAACGTCTGAATTGTAGTAAAGTTTTTTAAAATTGTTTCCACCTTTATCTAAAGCATTTGAAGTTGAGCCCATCATACATTTACCTACTATTCTAGATCCTAACCTTAATGTAGTCTTTGTAACTCTCCAGTTGTTTAATATATTATCAGGTCTTTCCCATTTACCACTCTCATCATGAGCTAATAGTTTTAGCTTTTCACCATCGTATGAGTTGTCACCAGTATTTTTCCAATCAATAGTTGTGTCAAGTCCGTCTAATTCCCTAAGCTGTTCATTCGACTCAAGCTTTCTTCTAGTAAGCTTTGATGCCGGAACACGATATGCCAATTCAGTTTTCGGCCGATCCATACCATCTTGAATGGGTTTAAAGAAAAACGGGTAGTTGACTGATATTGGGACAACTTTATCTGTGAACATTTTTTTGGCATCTGCTCCAGACTTGGAAAGTATTCCAAACCTAGCATCGGAAGATATTGTAGCCTGATTGACAAGTTCTGCGCTTGACATAAAAGAGAATCCAGATCGTCTGTTTTTAAGGTAGCACATTCCGTAACATCTTGTATCTGCTTTACATGCTTCCCAAAATATAAAGAAGAGTCTGTTTGCTTCTCTAAAATCTGGTGCTCCAATGTCAATCTTTGACCATTGCAAGTACATGTAATGAGTGCCAGTAATGTAAGTAGGAGTACCATTGTTATAAAAGTAAAATCCTTGCTCCCGTCTAGTAAATTCATCGTCAATATAATCGTACCATTTTTCTTTAAATTCAGCTGGGTATTCTTCCCAGTCAAATCTACTTTTAATTCTACTTAGTTCTTTTGGATACTCTGCTTTTTCCCAGTATTGTTCCGCTTTTTTTTCACTTCGTTTAAACGGTTCATCTGCTGTTGGTAAAGCAATCCTGAGATTCTGTATTTCAATGATTTGTCCAATTTTACCTGTTTTACTTATTACTATAAAATCATAATCAGAATTATAACCATAATCCCATTTTTTAAATCTATTGTTTTTAGCTAATATCTTAGGATTTACAACGTCCTTAATTTCTTTCCAAAGAGTTTGTTCGTAATTCACTTACTTCTCCCTTCTGCAAAACCTTTAAAAGTTTTTTGTTCTTTAACTTCTTTAGGTTTTTCATTTAACATATCTTCCTCTTGTTGAATACGATTAAGTATTTCAAAAGCATCAAATATAGCTAGCTTTTTCGTTGCGGCAGCATTCTTTAATCTATCAGCGCTTACATCATCGTCTGAGTCAACAATCTTTTCTTTTGCTACCTTAATTAATTCCTCAACTGCTTTTTGCCCAGCTTGGATTATACTCTTTTTGGTTTTCTTTGTATCCATATTTAATTAATATGTCTTTTGATTTCATACAATATAATAATTCTTGATCTACCACAAACTCCCACTCTCTAGCATTTGGAAAACCAACAATGTCCTCTTCTACTATGTTTAATTCTTTTAACAACTTGTTTCCGTACTTTAAAACACCTTTGTTAGGTATTGTTTTATCTCCAAGTTTTTCAGAAGCTAATGGTTTTACAAAACATCTATCTAAAAAAGAATTAAAAACGCCATCTCTTTCATATAGATATATTTGATCAACAGAACAAAAATATAAGTTGTTTTTAAAATAAGCTCTACTATTTTTTTCTTTACCTTTCATGTCATAGAACCTTCTAAAAACGTTATGATGTACATACACTATATCTCCTGGCATTATATCTAAGTTATAAGCTTTTGGAACACTTACAACTTTTGCTTTTTTATTAACAGATTTAAAAGTTTCTATTTTAGTATTTAAAATCAACTCTTTATTGTCTATTTTTTTAACATTATCATACCTATTACCTATAGGTTCTATAATGTAGTCGTAAATACTATTCATTAGTACTTAAGATCATACTCTACAGATATTGACATATTAGCATTAAACTTTTTCCAAGGTAAGACTTCATTATTTTTAGTTATAAAAATATTATATGATTGGTCTTTGTCTTCAAAAAGAATATCGCTAATAGTATGTCCACCATATACTTCCTGACCAGTTGAATAATGCATTGCATCGTTCTTATAGTCAGAACCTATACTAATCTTCCTTATTACCTTCGACATTTTTTTCTATCTCAGTATAAGTACCATCTTCAAGATCAATATTAATAGCACCGTATTCAGCCTCTAATACTTCCTTGTAATCTTCTATTTCTTTATTAGCTCCAGCTATGTCATGTAGCAAGCCGTGCTTTTGGCTTTCTAATAATCCGATGTTGTGAACTAATTCGTTAAGTTGTTTTTGTTGCTCTTGAATTAATAATAATTCTTCTTCTTTAATTTTCATTTGATTTAATTTAATTGTATTTGTTTTATTCTTCGCCTTGTTCTTCTTCTTCAGGCGGATTTGGATCAATGCCATGTGAAGCAAGTTCTGCTATCCATTCAGCTTCATCTATTGTTTCATCGATAAACCACTTAGATAAAAGCTTTTGGTGAGGATCTACATATCCATAACCTTCAACATTTTTCTTCAATGAATTATCATATGCTATCCAATAAGTTCTAACTATAGGATTGTCTATAGGAATATTACCACTCATAATTTGTTTTTACATTTATTAATTTAATCTTCTTCTATAACAGGCTCAATAATTGGGTATTTATCACTTTTTCCCATATAAACGCTTGAGTCAAAAGATTGAGCTTGTTCTTTATAATAACCTGGCTCGTTTGTGAAAGTATCTACAGCAAGTTCTAATTCATCTTCTGTACTGTAAGATAATAAATCATTACTAGAACTAGTTGTTATTTCACTTCCTTCGTCTAGTTGCCCAAATAAAACTATAGTTTTTTCAGAAGTTTTACCATGTATAAAAATCCATTTTTCGTCTTCGCTATATGCTAGCCCTACTGCATGTGCCATATCTATTTTATTTTAATTTATTACTCTATTACAGGTCCGCCGTCTGAAACTCCCCATGACTGCGTAACATCTAAATCATATCTAGCTTTAGCAACATTACTTGTTTGTACATTGTAAGTTCTTCCACTTGCAACAATATTTGCGTCTAAAGTAAGTTCAGTAGATGAAACAACAGCTGATACTTTAGCATAATAAAAATTATTTCCATTTCTTGTTTCAACTATATCATTTACAGAAACTCCTAGCTCTACAAAATCTGCATTTTCATCTACTATTTTGTTAGCTGTTGTTGAGTCTGTCATTGACCTAGTTCTAACATCAGGAAATATTAAACCTGCACTATATTTACTACTACTCATAGCCATACTAACGCCAGTGTTATTATTAGTCGCTTCTAATCTAGTTAACAATAAATCGTAATCATCTGTATGAATAGTACCACTAAAATTACCCATATTTGAAACAGAGCTTAAATCTGCATTAGTGTCTATTCTAAATCTTTTAATATGACCGCTTGGCGCATAAGAGCCTAGCCAAAAATGATCAAGACTTGTTATGCTACTTAAATCAGATCCTCTAAGGTCTATATCTGTAACAGCACTTTCTCTACACATAGAACCAAGACTTGTGCAAGAACTACTTAAACTAGATATTACAACTTCAAATGTTCTAGTGCCTCTTGAATTAGCGCTTCGATTATATCGTCTAAACATTACACCTAAGCTTGTGGCGCTACTAAAATCCCAATTTGATACATCTACGTCACTTAAGTTAAAAACAACATTATAAAAAACAGATCCGAAACTAGTTACACTGCTAGTATTCCAATTACTAATATTAGGCGCATAAGAATCTGCTTGTTGAGTAGTTGATAAACCAGCCCCAACAGAATTAAAAGCGGATGTCAGAATTTGTAAGTTTCCGCTTGTCATAGAGTTGGTGCCAAAATTTCTACCTGTTGAAAAAGAAAGTTTGCTTACATTAACTAGCCAATTAAGCATAGTGGTAACACCATTAAAGTTCCAGTTTTCGAGACCTATTATTTTTTCTACATCAGTTGCATACCATGCATGACTCAAGCTACCTATATTTTGAGTCATATTTGCATTCCAGTTATTAATTCTAACTTCATCAACTTTTCCTGATCTTAAATAAAAATTACCAAGTCCATTTCCAGTAGTTGTCCAATTACTCATATCAAGATAATTACCTACAACGTCAGGATTGCTTCTTATTATATATTGAGTAGAAGCTCCGCTTATAGACCAATAAGTAAGATTTGCAAACTTTATTTTTGTTCCATACATAAGGTTATTAAGACTCAAACCATTTGTACGCCCATTAGTATAATTTGTCCACGTTATTTCGACGCCACCTGCAGTTGCAGTTCCACAACCTTGAAACATACTATCATGACCAATGGTATCAGCATTTATTCCAGTTGGTAAAGTTATTTGTTCAACGTTAGTACATCCATTAAATACATTTCTAGCATACAAGTTGTTCCAAGCGTAGCTTAGCATTGAAGATGACCAATTTGATAAGTCTAAACTAGTTATAGAACTACAGCTTCTAAATACACTATCAAAACCTCTAGTTGTTAAACTGTTATTCCAGGTAGGAGAATCTGTAGCTGTATAAGTCATATTAGTACATCCATTAAACATATTAGGAAATGCTCTAATTATGCAAGTACCCCATTGTTTAAACTCTATTAGTTTTACCCTGTCTGCATTTGCGTTAGAGACTAAGCCTGGGTATTTACCAGAAATTTTAACTTCATAATCTCCAGCGTTCACATATGTATGGCTTATGTTTTTACCAGGAGTACCGCTGTAAGACTCTACAGTAGTTGAATCTCCCCAGTCTACAGTAAAGTCATAATAAATAGCCTCATCTGTATTACCTAAACTTTGGCCTACAATAGCAACGCTTTCACTTGGAGTTGTAGTTCTCCAAACTGATAACATAGGACTCTCAATTACTATCTCTTGTTCTGTAAAACAACCGTCTGCAAGAGTATATCTAATTGTAGTATTTCCTCCATTTGGTGTATTTATAACACCTGTAGAAGAATTAATAGCTATATTAGAATTGCTACTTGTAAACGTACCTGTAAAAGCACTTCCAGTATTATTAGTTGGAGTTATAGTTGTATCAGGTTCTAAGCCAGTTCCATATTGGAATGGTATTGTAGCGTCTGTTGCATTTTCAGTAATAGTCCAGCCATTAGCAACAAGTTCAGCTTCTAAAGTTCTAACTACAGAAGGAGCTTCTGTTATTTGGCTTTGATAAAAGTTTACGTTTAATGCATTATTGTAAGCAGTTACTCTAAAACTTCTTATTAAATTATCAATTTGACAAGTGGTTAAAGGTCCTGTTGTAGGGCCTTGAAGTCCATTAAACCAGCCGGCAGTAGTAGTTAAAGAGCTAAAATTTGCATTAGTTGGATAAGTTAATTCTGTAGTTGTACCATCTGGATTACTACCATTCATGTAATAGCACATATTGTAGACATCGGTTAAAGCTGAAAAATCAACATTATCACCAAAAGTAACTTTATCAACCCAAGTACTACTAAACATCTGCCTTTTGCTATTAATTTTAATAGTAGTATTTGAAAAATCAACATGAGTTTCGCTGCTACTTATAAAACGAGCGTTATGGAATAATTGATGTAAGCTTATTGCAGTAGAAGGAAAAGTAGCTGTATTAATTGCAGGCACATTAGTACATCTTAAACCTTTAAAAGTTTGTGAAAGACTTACACAGTTAGATACATCAATATTAGCAATATTTGGAGCTACGCCATAATTACTTGTTAATGCATCACCGTTTCGAAAAAAGACTTTGTCAAAATTTGAAGGAGTTAAACTATTAACAAAAGTACTATTAAAATTATCTGAATCACTAAACTTTAAATAACTACTACCTTCAAACATACCACTCATGTTAACATTGCCAGCTGTTGCTCCCCAAGTGTTTAATCCTATTATTTCTGAAATACCTGTATAATAATAAATACTAACCATGTAATTCACGGATGATACATTAAGATCTGTAAAATCTATTTTAGTTCCTGGAAATAACTGAGTAGCATTGCTATTTGCAAAGTTATAATTAAAACTATTAAAACGAGGTAATTGGGATCCTGAGTAGGTAGACCAACCTGAGCAGTTAAGCGTAGAATTAGCACCTGTCAAAACAGCGCTATTAAACATAGATGTTCCATCAAAACCGCTTGGATTAAAAACCCAGTTAGAAAAATTAGAAGTAGGTGCAATTCTACAGCCACCAAAAAATAACGATGAGTTAGCAATAGTACTAGTTGATATGTTAAATCCTGACATCAAAAACTCACACCCATCAGTTACTGCAGTACCTATACCATTAAAAGCTTTATTAGCTTGATTAATTAGTTTTACATTTAAACCAGTTGCATTTAGCTTTTGTAAATTTACTAAACCTTTAAAAGGTCCACCTTCAGCCCAGTCAGCGCCTGCTGTTAAATCCCAATTTCTTATATCAGCTTCAAGAAGTGAAGTACATCCGTTAAACATTGTAACCATATCACCTTGCGTAGATGATATAAAACTTGTCGTGCCTATGTCTGAAAGCGAAGTACAGCCACTAAAAGCATTAGTCATATTGCTCCAAGGTTTTTCACCCCAATCTAACACTTTAGTTACATTAGTTTGTCCAGATACTATAGCAAATTCATCACAATAAGTATTGTCACCTGAAGCATTTATTTGTACGTCATATGTTCCAGCAGTTGTAAAGTTACTAGGTATGCTAGCTCCACCAGGCGTTGACACTGGAGTACTTCCATCACCCCAGTCAATAGTAAAGCTTTGCCCAGCTACAGCTGGTTGTGCTTTTATACTTATTGGACCAGTTACTCTAAATTTGAAAGATCTAAAAGGAGGTACAACACTTAATACTTGTTCATTATAACAACCGTTAGGTAAAGTATATTTAATAGTCACACTGCCAGCAGTAGATGTATTAAATGTACCAGTATTCGCATTAACAGTAACGTCGCTACTAGAGAATGTTCCACCTGAAGTATTTATAGTTGGAGTTATGTTAGTGCCTGTTAAAAAGCTTCCTGTATAAGCGAAAGGCATTGTAGCGTCTGTTGAATTAACTGTTATAGACCAACCACCTGCTCCAGTTGTTAATTCTTGTAGTTTAGATTGGACTAAAGAAGGCGCTTCTGTCACTTGAGAATTAAGTAAATCAACAGTTAAATTATTACTAAAGGCAGTTCCATATATTATTCTTATAAAGTTATCTGCTTGACAATTACTAAATGGAACTTGATTAGAACTACCACCATATTGTCCGAAAAACATTTCGTTCATGGTTGTAACACTTCCAAAATTAGCATTTGTAGGAAACTCTACTCTTATCTGTCTGTAGCTAGGGTCTCCATTGCCAAGCCTTGGTGGCATACCAGAATACTTAAAAGTTTGGTAAAAAGTTGTGTTATTGGAAAAATTAACATTACTACCAAATTTATATCTATTACATTGGTTATTTTCAAATGTTCTTTGAAAATTACTTACATTTATAGTAACATTAGTAAAGTCAAAAGTAAAATCACTTGTTGGAGTAAACTTTTGGCCATTAAAAGATCCTTGTAGTGATATAGCGCTAGTTGGAAAAGTTACACTACTTAAATCATATGGAGCTGACAATTCATTATAAATAGCAAAACCTGCATAATTAGTAACGTTGCTTAAATTAAATCCTGTTAAATTTGGAGGATGTGAATATTCACTATCTAAATCTCCGTGTTCATTAAGCCTATCAAACATATTAGCTACTGAAGTAATACTCCAGTTGGAGCCAAATGAATTGCTAAAGTTTTCTGTAGGAGTAACTGATGGATCTTTAAGTATAATTCTATCACAATACTGAAACATTTCTGCTACTCCAGTACCTGTTAAAGAATCACTAACCAAATTATTTAACCCTATAATTCTAGACATTTTAGCAGACTTAAACATGCGATACATTGTTGTAGTATCATTTGTTCTAAGACCTGTAATATTTATAGCATCAATAGGAGTAAATCTATCAACTCCTCCAGCTCCTGTGAACATAGAACTTAAATTAATAGCATTGCAGTCTGTCCAACCACTCATGTTTAAAACTGCTGATGTATCTACAAATTTTAATTGATTAAATAAACTAACAAGGCTAAGGTTTGTAACTGATTGATTAAATCTCCAATTAGAAAAATTAGATCCAACTTTAGCTCTTGCTGTTATGAACCAAGTGTTCATATCGTTACAAGTTCCTGTAAAATTTAATCCTTCCATATCAAATTCACAACCAACAGAAACATTTGTTCCAACGCCTTCAAAAAGCCTTGGTGTAGAAGCGCTTAATTTAACATCTTTATTTTTAAATACTATTTTTTGCATATTAGTACAACCAAAAGCAAAATAGTAAAGGTTTGTTCCAGTTCCACTACTTAAATCCCAACCAGTCATATCTAGTTCAGTTAATCCAGTACAACTATGTATAAACTGGCTTAAACTAGCACTGCCTGCTTTAAATATATTAGAAGCAGACGGTAGCTCTGTTAAATTAGTGCAGCCTTGAAAAGCTGAAGTCATATTAGACCAATTATTATTACCCCAAGATATAACTTTAGTTACAGCAGTTTTATTACCTACAACTGCAAATTCGTCCATGTAAGTAGTATCTAACTTTTCATTGTTTATAGATACAATACCCTCCGTTGCATCAGGAGCCGTAACAGAAGTATTATTACCAGATAATTCTTGAGTAGTACCATTTGGCCAACTTATTCTAAAGCTGCCTGTATTTGAAGCTGCATTTGCTTTTATAATTACAGGATCTAAACCTGCTACTTCAAACTTAAATTCGTAAGATCCTCCCGTAGGGTGGCCGGGTCTACCTGGACCTGGTTTATTAGATAAATCGGGGATCGGCATCCCCAGTCCCATAAACATAATATATTAATATAATGCGATTAATTCACCTGGTCCTGTCAAAGCTGTTCCTACAGCTGTTACATGAGTAACTAAAACAGGTAAAAATGATCCAGCTGTAACACCTTTAAATTGTACAGT
>WLWF01000542.1_pt1 | contig 35554 bp, 25 predicted proteins | sample 6718331 | NCBI WGS metagenome assembly WLWF01 (sample SAMN12718692, study PRJNA515312) | sponge metagenome | isolation source: marine sponge | host: Mycale hentscheli | place: New Zealand: South Island, Marlborough, Capsize Point | collected 2003-05-01 | reverse complement strand
GTCCGTTCGGCAGAAGAACTTTATTTGTATCGTCAGGACAGGTGGCAGATTCACAATGTAGCTGACGACAGAAAGTATACGGACGAGTTAGTACGCCATCGTGAACTGCTCGATGAATGGATCAGGCGAACAAACGATCCCGGTACCGAATCTGACGACGTCTACGCACTTGAAACGGAAGATCAAATGAAGGGCAATAAAAATGAAGCATCGCGAAGAACGTATCGTGCAAACATAGAGACGTATAGGCGTTGGGCCAGGGAAGGTAGATAGCGATGTGCTGGCTGCTGGTTTGAATTATTTCCAGGAGTATCTTGTTTTGGAAGTAGGCAAAGGGAGGCTTGAACTCCGGGGCGTCAGTCCCAAAGACCTTGTTTCTTAATCTCTGGTAAACCTTTGGGTATTTGCTTTACCACTGATACGCACACCCGCTACATTAGTGCTTGCAATCGAGGTGCACCAAAAAGGAGTGCAGGACGTAACAGTTTTGGTAGTAGAATTTATTCTGTTCATTTCGGTTTTTGGGGAGGAAGTGAATAATGGAACGGAGTCTCACCGTGTTGATGATTGGCTTTTTTGAGAGGTCTAGTTTCTCCGGTGGTTGCTGTGCCTTGGCACCAGATGAAGTTGAATCCAACGACATGGAAAACAATTCAGAACAAGCTAAATAACAACCATACCACCCAATCTTTACGGGGGATGAATGATGTCATCTGATGCAGCAATAACAAGAGCCAAAGAGCGATTCGAAGCATTACGAGCGAGAGATGCTGTCGCAATCATGTATTCCGAATCGGCGACAGAACTAGTGCCTCTCTCTCCCACTCATCTGCCGAGGCATTTCCGTAAATTTGAGGGCATGAGAGCGTTCAATTTTCATCCCTGCAAAGATCGTCGGGGGTTGGTGGCTACTCACTCGAGTTGCACCGAATCTGAGCGACTCGTCATCGAAGCGTTCCGCAGTGTTTCAAAGGATTTGGAAGAGCATCTTGAAGCACACCGATACACTACTCGTTTCAGGATCAGGGAACTGGATTGGGCCATCGCTTTGGTTGAAGCCTCTCATAAGAAGGTGCTTGGGTCTGAAGGGTACGAATGGCAATGGTGGCAGGATGCCGACGATGATTTGCTGATAACCGGCAGAATTGCCGAGTGTTGGGACAAGAGTATGAACATCATGGACAGGTATTTCATCGAACTGATCAATGCCGTTGAAAGTAGTCTCAGGCTGATTGAACATCTTGCGACAGAGCCAGAGGTGCCAAAGCAGGCGGTCGCTAGGGATAAGACAGCTGACCAACTGCTACAGGATTTGTACGAACGTAATCCCAATTTCGCCTGCACAGCAAGTTTGAAAGTATTGGCGGCAGACTTAGGGTTTGCATCACCGAGTGCACTTGCGGCGACACACTTTTACAGAGATGTGTTGAAGGAAAAGAGAGACGCGGTAAAGGAAATCATCAGTCATCGCAAACAGGCTGAAAAAAGAATTCGGGCGGGCATGCCCTATGTTGATGATAAGGAAACCATTGACGCAGTTAATAAAACACTCGGCGAGTATTTCGAGCAGATAGCAGGCGAAATGCCTCGAGTGGATCAGGAACTCTAGAAAGCCAGCAATACGACACATTGAGGCGCCGGAGTGTTATGTCATTGTCTTTGCGTACATGTCTAACTTTGGTAACCGCTTGTGTCATCTCCTCTGCCATGAGTTCAAAGGAGGTGTTGGGGCAGGCAGAGCAATCGCGTGTGCTCAAAGTAATGACGCACAATGTCTGGTACGGATTTACGAAAAAACCAGAGCCCCGGTATGGCGATTGGAAGCAATGGATGGCCCAGCAATCGCCCGATGTTGTTTCTCTCCAGGAACTCAATGGGTTTTCCCCAAAAGATCTTGCAGAGGATGCAGGGTCGTGGGAGCACTCGTACTCAGAGATTCTCAAAAAAGGAGGGTTCCCGACAGGAATCACATCACGGTATCCAATTTCATATGTTCGTCGCATTCAGGAAGGGTTCCACCATGGCCTTCTGCGATGTCAGATTCGGGACGTGTGGTTTTATGTGGTTCATTTTCATCCATCAAACTATAAGAAACGTATCGATGAAGCAGGTCTACTCAAGCAGGACATCATGAGTCTTCCCGGTGAGAACCCTCGTGTTGTCTTGGCGGGAGACTTCAATGCTTTTTCACCCGAAGATGAATACCATTATGGGAAAAGCACAGAGCTGATTTCTTTCTTTGAGCAACTCGACTCAACAAAGTCGTCGGCTCGTAATCTTAATCATGGCGGAATCGACTATGGGGCGATTGAGGCTGTTTTGGGGCAAGGCTTCATTGATGTCGTTGCCAGTCAGCGATCTGTAGATAGGCCATACGTCGGAACGTTTCCAACACGACTGATTGATGACAAAGATCACGGGCCAGATCGACGCATTGATTATATTTTCGTGTCACCGAATCTGCAGAAAAGCGTTTTGTCTGCGGGAATTCTTCGTGATGCAACAACTGAAGTGTTGTCTGATCATAATCCAGTTGTTGCCGTTATAGATGTGGCTAAGGAATGACTGGTGCCAGGATTATTTGGTCTCATTGCCACAAATACAATGCAAGCAATGTTTATGCTTGGAGTAGAAGCATCTAATGAATAGGTATTGAGGGGATGCAAAGACGCATCAGGGGGATGAACGATAGCTAAAGGCGTTACACGTCAGAACGCGAAGCGAAGGCGTGCAGCGAAGGCAAAAGCAGCCACCACTAGCACAACAGATAAATAAATTCCGGACATCTCAACCTCTTCTACCCAAGGCCTTATCCAATCGTCACGTCCTTGTTTTTGAGTGGACAGAGGGAGGCTCGAACTCCCGACACACGGATTTTCAGTCCGTTGCTCTACCAACTGAGCTATCTGTCCTGAGCTTCGGAACGCCTGCTGAATGAACAGCAGGATACCAAAGAACGCCTCTATTGGTACGGTTGTTTTGCCCTGTTGTCAACGAGAGTTTGTGCCGCTGGGGCTCTAGGGTTTGGCAATCTGAATTGACCCCGTTCACATGGCGGCGCGTTTGAGTCTGTCTCGAACCGCGGCCCATTCTGGGCCTGGAGGAACGTCGTCAACAATCAGTCGATCGAGTCCGCGTTGATCAAGAGCGTGAAGCGTGGCGTAGAGGCTGCGGGCGTACGCGGCGGGGTCATTAGGCATTGGAACGACAAGCACCTCTGGAGACGTTGCAAGCGTTTGTACGGCGTTGTCCTCGGGAGAGTTGCACAGCCAGCCTACTCGGTGGCCATCTTGAATGAGCTGTGGAATGACGGAGGGTGCATCCTCGGATAACGTGAGTTGTGTCCGAGGTGCGTAATGCCGCTGCTGTGTTCCGGGGCTGCGGAGAACCGTATCAGCCGCACTGCCCTGCCCTGCTCCACCTGGTTCTGATTCTGATGAACACACATTCGTTCCTAAAGCTTCTGCAAGCTGCTCAGCAGATATCGGACCTGGACGCAGAATTTTTGGTGGGTCGACAGTGCAGTCAAGAACCGTTGACTCAAGGCCATGCTCACAAGGCCCATTGTCCAGAATCATGCCTATTCGATTTCCAAGTCCTTCTAGTACATGGTGCGCTGTTGTGGGTGATACGGCTTCAGATCGATTTGCACTTGGAGCTGCTAAAGGGCGTTGAGACAATTTGATAAGTTGATGGGTAACGTTGAGGCTGGGACATCGTAACGCGACGGTGCGTCCACCAGCGGTGACAATATCTGGTACGGCGTCGGCCTTTGGAACAACCAGAGTCAGCGGTCCTGGCCAGAATGCAGCGGCAGCTTTCTGAGCAATGTCTGGCCACTGGCTTACCAAAGTCTGTGCCATGCTCTCATCCGAAACATGCACGATGAGTGGATTTGTTGCCGGCCGGCCTTTGGCGTGAAAAATCTGTGCAACTGCATCAGGGTCCATTGCATCCGCTGCCAGGCCGTACACAGTCTCGGTGGGGATTGCTACGAGTTGTCCATTCGCAAGCTTTTCAGCGGCTGCTGTGAGGGCTGCCGCAGTCGCAGGATCAGGCGTTCCAGTACCCTCTGGCCAATTGATCGTGGCAAGGATTGGGAGTGCTGGACGATGTACGGGAACTGGTGTCATATCGTTACCGGTTGCAGATACAGGGAACACCGAGCATGATGGCATGTTCAGCAGACTAGGCAACCCGTTTTTTGGAGCTTTTTATCAAGATGGCCACACCTTCCTCACAGGGCTTACCCGCCCCCGCTGTTGGAATCATCATGGGTAGTAAATCAGACTGGAAAACGCTTGAGCGTGCGGCAACCACTCTCAGTGAGCTTGGTGTGCCTCATGAATGTGAAATTGTGTCCGCGCATCGCACACCAGAGAAACTCGCTGAATATGCCCGCACGGCCGTTGAGCGAGGGCTGAAGGTCATCATCGCCGGTGCTGGTGGCGCAGCCCATCTTCCAGGGATGGTGGCAGCCCAGACGCCATTGCCAGTGCTGGGTGTACCTGTGGAGTCAGCCGTTCTACGTGGCGTGGATTCTCTGTTATCAATCGTTCAAATGCCTGCAGGTATTCCTGTTGGAACGCTGGCAATCGGAGGTGCTGGTGCTGCGAATGCAGCACTTCTTGCCGTCTCAATCCTGTCATTAAATGACGATGAATTACGAGAACGTCTCTGTTCATATCGGAAGGCGCAGACCGATCGGGTACTCGCTGATGATCTTCCTCCTGGTGTGTAATTCTCTGCTGAAAAATGTAAGGTGTCTGCATGGATGATGACGCTGTCCAACTCGATCCAATCATGCCCGGAGCTCTCCTTGGGGTTCTTGGAGGCGGTCAGTTAGGAGCAATGTTTGCAGTGGCTGCTCGCCGCATGGGGTACCGCGTTGCTGTCATCACCGATACTCAGGAATGTCCCGCTGCTCGTCACGCGGATCGACTGCATGTAGGTAGTTACGATGACCCCGCTTTTCTGTCACAAGCAGCAGAAGGACTTTCTGTTGTCACATTCGAATTCGAAAATGTGCCTGCTGCGGCCGGTGAGGCCTTAAAGGCTGCTGTTCCAGTTCGTCCTCACCCCGAGGTCCTTTTCACAACACAGAGCCGGGAGCGGGAAAAAGCATTTCTTGTCGAACGAGGCATTCCGTGCGGGCGGCACGCAGTCGTTCGCACCGAGGAAGAGTTACGAAAGGCGGTTGATAATATTGGTTTACCAGCCGTTCTTAAAACAGCAGCATTTGGCTATGACGGAAAAGGTCAGAGGATGCTGAAGGAAACGTCAGACATCCATGACGCGTGGGTGAGCCTTGGTGAATTGCCATGCGTCCTTGAAGAGTGGATTGACTTTCAGTGTGAACTGTCAGTGGTTGCTGCGAGAGGTCTGGATGGTGCTGTCGTTGCTTTTCCTGCCATACGGAATGAACATGCAAACCATATTCTCGACGTGAGCTCCTGCCCTGCGGAGTTGCCGGCGGAGGTGTTGGGAGAAGCAGAGCACCTTGCAGCGACAGTCCTTTCAGAGCTTGGCGTTGTTGGTGTGGCGTGCGTGGAATTCTTCCTTGCCAAAGACAACAGGCTTCTGGTGAATGAAATTGCGCCTCGGACGCATAATTCAGGGCACCTGACAATTGAGGCGTGCCCTACCAGCCAGTTTGAACAGCAGGTGCGAGCGATCTGTGGATTGCCGTTAGGCGAAACCGCCCCGCTCGCACCGGCAGCTATGGCCAATCTTCTTGGCGATTGTTGGCAGTCAAGTGAACCGGAGTGGGAGCGTGTTTTTGCCGTTCCGGGGGCGGGTCTTCATCTTTACGGAAAAGCAGAGCCGAGGCCTGGCCGAAAGATGGGGCACATTACAGTCACAGCCGGCACAACGAACGAGGCCAAGGCATTGGTGCGTCAGGCACGGCAGGACGTTGCTTCTCGGTAAGTAAAACTTAGATAGAAACTCGGCTCACTGCGGCTTCAGTGAACGGCCTTTCCACGATGTTTTGATTCCAAGCAGGCGGCGGCCCAGAGCAAACCACTGCACTGCCAGAAAGATGCCCACTGCGAGTGGGTGAAAGAAGACACTGCCAGCCGATTGCTTGAAACGATTGAGCGTGATCAATCGTGGAAAATAGCTCAGGGCGAGACCGAAAAGTATCTCTGCTGTCGTAATCCAAGATTGGCTGATACCACTAAATATACATGTCAAGAGAAGTGCAGGTGCAACCGCACCTCCACCAAGCAGTATCGTGAAGGGAACGATTGTCTTGGGTGCTCCGATACCTTCCGTGGCATTCTTCGTGATGCCCTGCAGGACGTCTCGGTTTGTTTCATACATTCGGCACGACGCAATATCACTGGCATCAAAAATATCAGTCCGAAGTCCGGCTTTGCGAAAAGCCCTTGGGAGCATGATTCCGTCGTGAAGCGATGACTTGATGACGGCGTGTCCTCCTGCCTTGTCGTAAGCCGAGCGATTTGTGATGAAAAGTTGCCCGCAGCCTGCTGCAAGTGATGGGTCGTTTGAAAGTCGGCTTCGAGAAAGAGGCAGATAGCCAAGTAAAACAAAATGAATCAAAGGTAAGAGGAGCCATCCGGCTACTGTCGGTGTTTCCTGGTGGGGAAACCCACTGCCAAGATCGACTTTTGACCGGTTTAAAAAAGCAACGCTACGTGCGATTGCGTCTGGCTGAACGGTTACATCAGCATCAAGAAACAGGAGAGTATCAAAGCGAGCAGACTCGGCTAGTTGGTAACAGGCGTGCTGCTTTCCGCACCATCCCTGTGGGAGTTTTTTGCCATGAACAAGTCTCACTCGTGGGTCGCGGTCGCTCCATTGCGACACACATTGTGCTGTTGAATCGGTGCTCGCGTCATCAAGTACAACAAGTTCAAGTTGAACGCCCCGGCTCGCTAATATATTGCGAATGAAACCATCGAGAACCCGCTCTTCGTTTCGAGCAGGCACTAAGACGGAAACAGGTTCTAAGCATTCTGCCTGCGGGCTTGTGCAGAAGATTTTGAGGTTCTGCCACGTAAGGGCTGCAGGGATGGCAGCAAAAACACACGCTATGATTGCAATAACAGAGAGCACAACGTCTGTTTCGGTCACGATGGCTCCTCTTCATGTGCCGGATTGAATATTTTTCCAGAAAGAGAGGAGCGAATTCTTCGAATGATGTCGTACGCACCTCCAATGCCTACAGAACCTGAGGCCAATTTGGTAAATACGTCTGGGTTTCGAGAAATCGCAGCATCACGTAATTCGTTTTGTGTTTCCTCGAGTGATGCTTCAAGGATTCGGTTCCACTCGTCTGCGTCTCGTTCGGTATGTTGATCGATGTGGTGGGGCGTGCCGAAAGAAACGAGTGCTTCCGGTAGTCGTTCATTCCAAAATGGATATTCGAGCGCGAATGGAATAACGATACCACGTTTCGCAATGGCAGCAGCGTGGCCGACTCCAGGCTTTATGGTGACGGGTCGGTAACGTGGGTCAACAAAATTTCCTTGGGCCGTAACCCAGAAAAATACATCTGGGCGTTCAAGAGCAGCCTTGGCGAGTCTCAGGAAGCGAGCGGCTCCTTTCCATGAGTCTGGTTCAATTCCTAGAAAACCGATTTTTTCAAGAAAGGAGTATCGTCCCAGCGCAGTTGAATCAATCGGCCCGTAGTTCAGTCGATCAGGAAATAACTTTTGCGCGACTGACAGAAAGATCAACGGGTCCCACCAACTCGGATGATTCGTATAGAGAAGCACCGGCTCATCAATGATGTCTGGGATGGGCGACCTTCCATCGGATGGCTTCAAGAGACGAACGGCATGAAAATGACGCCGAATGTATCCGCGGACATACCACATGAACCAGCTATGGAGATGTTTTGCATATGGTGGTAGCGTCGTGTCGCCACGCTGACGAGAAAGGGAAGTTTCTGGAACACCCTCTGGTCTGCTCACGATGCCACACACGTCGTCTGGTTGATTGCTCCGATGGGTTCGACAACCCGATCTTGGTCGACACAGTCGCCAGCTATCCACCCAGACATGAGTACCATCGGCATGCCAGGCCCAGGGTGAGCAGATCCTCCTGCCATGTAGAGTCCTTCGACATCAGGCGACCTATTGGCCGGTTTAAAAGCACCGAGAAACCGCCCATGGCTTGCAAGACCATAAATCGCCCCGTCCAAAACGTGATAACGATCCTGAATGTCCTGAGGCGTGAGTGCTTTTTCAACAACGATGTGCTGTTCAATATCTTCAAGCCCGGCCGTTTGCTTGAGTTTCTCGATGATACGGTCTCTGTAGGCAGGCAGCATGTCGGACCATTTATGATGAGGTCGAAGATACGGGGTGTGGACAAGCACGTAGAGAGACTCACAGCCCGGCGGTGCTACCTCAGGCTCAGTCGCCGCAGGTGCACAGACGTAACACGTTGGGTCTGGTGCTGGCTCACCTTTTCGATAGATAGCATCGAACTCTTTATGTGGATCATCGGAGAAAACAAAATTGTGGTGCAGCAGTTGATCGTATCGCCGGTCCAGCCCCAGGTAGAGAACAACGCCCGAGCATGCTGGTTCATAATTCCTGCGTCCAAGGAATCGCTTCTGCGGTCGGCCGTCGAGCAATTCCTGGTGGGTGCGAACGCTATCAGAATTACTGACAACGGCCCCTCCCCTGATGGTTTCTCCATCAGCGGTCAGCACACCAACTGCTCGGTTGTTCTTCACAATTATCTGCCGAATTGCGGTGTTTGTTCGAATCTCAACACCAAGACTCAACGCAAGTTTGGTGAGAGCTTTGGGAACCGCGCCCGTGCCGCCTCGCGGGTACCAGACGCCATCATTTGATTGCATGTGGGCGATACCACAAAGAACGGCGGGAGACGATTCGGGGCAGCTTCCGACGTATTGCGTGTAATGGTCGAGCATTTGAGCAGCGCGGCTGTCTGGAACGTATGATCGGACCGTTCCTGCAACACTATGGCCCGGTCGCATACGCATGACTTCGCGGAGCATGGATACCGTGACACTTCTTTTGGGGTCAAACATATCTTTAAGACCACCAATAGACTTCCAGAAGAAAAAATCATCTGATATTTTGTGGAGTTTTTTTGCGAGATCCATGAAGCGAGCGTATCCGTCTCCTGCTCCTGAACCAGGAGAAAAATTCTCCAATTCTTTTTTCATCAACTCAATATCGGCATGAAGATCCAATGTTGTCCCGTCGGTAAAAAAGCTTCGCCATTGCGGGTCGAGTGGGACAAGATCAAGAGCTGTTTCCAGCGGCTGATTGGCTTCATCAAATATGCGTTTGAGGACAGCAGGGATGGTCAGGATTGTCGGACCCATGTCAAAGCGAAAACCAGCCTCCTCATGGACCGCTGCCTTGCCGCCAGTCCAATCATTTTTGTCGCATAGCACGACGGCATACCCTCGGGCAGCAAGCGTACACGCCGTTGCAAGCCCACCGAGCCCACCACCAACGACGATGACCCGATTGTCCACTTCAGCGTCGCTAAGTTCTCTTGAGCGAATAGTGTCCTGCACGATTTGTTCAGTTGATGAGTCGCTCATGAGTCCATCGATGGATCTGTCCATTTCACGTTTCCTTTTTGATGTCAGGCTCAGAGTCTATGCAATAACGATCGTCAACGGTTTATGTGCTCGCCGATGGCCGCTGATTCAAGGGAATCCCCGTCACGAAATGGGTTTCTCAACGGCATTTTGGAAGCTTTTCTGCCTTTGACCAAACCTAACTGCTACTTCCAATCGGTTCAGCCGGGGCGTGTTCTGTTGCCTGCCACGGCTCATTTGCGTGTCCTGCTGGTTCACTTGCATCGTTCGGCATACCAAAGTCGCGAAGTAATAAGTCTGTCGTGATCTTCGCTGAGGAATAAATCACCGGAAGACCACTACCGGGGTGGGTACCACCACCAACGAGATACATGCCGTCAATGTCTTCAAAACGATTATGGGGACGCATATGAAGCATTTGGTTCAGGTCGTGCGACAGATTGAAGGTAGCCCCTCTGTATATCGCGTAGTCTTCCTGCCAATCATCTGGCGTGATCATTTTTTCGTAACGAATACGCGGCCTGACATTTTCAATGCCAATTTTTTCGAGTTGATTAATTGCAATCTCACGAAAAGCAGGAGCCTCTTTTTTCCAATTTATGTTCGGGTGTTTATGACTCACTGGTATCAGAGCGTAGAGCGTGCTCATTCCAGGAGGCGCTAGGCTGGAATCGGTAACCGAAGCATTTTGAACATACATGGACGGGTCATTGCTCAAACGATGACGCCGCTCGATATCAGCGAGATTCTCCCGGTAGTTCTCAGCTAAATAAATGTTGTGGTGCGGAACAGATTCATAACAGCCTTCAAGTCCGAGGTAGAGCATGAATGTGGAGCATGAGAACCGGCGAGATGCTATTTTTTTATCGCTCCATCGTCTTCTTAATTCATCGGGTACGAGCCGTGTCATGGCTCTGGCAAAGTCGGCATTCACGACAGTCGCATCGGCTGAATATGTTGCCTTCGAGGTGGTTACTGACGTAATCCTCTTGCCCTGAAACTCCATCGACTCGACGGGTTCGCCGTAGTGAATTTCAACGCCCATTTCTTCAGCAAGTCGGGCCATTGTGGCAGAGACTTCACCACACCCACCGATCGGATGAAAAACACCATGCTCGTATTCAAGGAACGACAGGATTGAGAAAAGACTTGGGCAGCGAAACGGTGACATTCCGAGGTATTTTGACTGGAATGTAAAAGCGAGACGAATTCGTTCATCAGAAAAAAATCGTCCTAGTTCGGAGTCAAGGCTTTTCCAAGGCTTGAGCAGAGGCACGAGTTTAAGGAGGTCGGGATTGGCCAGATCGGTCCATCGTTCAAATGGTTTTTCAAGAAATGGTGCAAAGCGGACAAATTTTTCCCGGGTCTCAGTCATGAATCTGGTGAAAGAACCGCGATCATTTGGCGAAAGCCGAGCGACGGCATCTTCCATCCTTGCGAGATCAGGTGTTGCTAAAAGGTCACCACCTGAACCAAAAATAAGGCGATACTGCGGATCAAGTTTGACCATCTCTACTTCTTTGTTGAGGTCATACCCGCACGCAGAAAAGATGTCCGACAAGACACGTGGATAGAGAAAGAATGTAGGCCCAAGATCGAAGCGAAAACCTGTTCCGCTTTCCAGCGAACTGGTGCGGCCTCCGGGAGTCTCAAGCCTCTCGAGAACCCGTACTCGAAGGCCGGCCCGTGCCAACAACATTGCAGAAGCAAGACCGCCTGGTCCGGCACCGACGACTGTGACTGTTCGTGTCATATATTCCGGTTTCAAAGAGGTCTTTTTCGCCGCCTGCCGCTACTCATGGGCACATGCATACTCGACTCACTATAGATCGCCCAAGGGGGCGGTCAAGAATCTCAGCGATGCGAATTGAAAAAGTTCAATTTGCCGACGCGAAAACCTTTAATAAGCAGGGTAAACAACAGCTCGTGCCGGACGATATCGGCCAAAAAGCCCTCGACGATAGTACGGAGTGACATATGCCGTTGGGGCATAGTACGCCGATGTTGGGGCATAGTACGTGGTTGTCGGGGCATAATACGCGGCAGTTGGAGCGTAGTATGTTGTCGTCGGCGCGTAATACGCGGTGGTCGCCGCTGGAGCATAGTATCCTGTCACTGCAACAGAACTCGTTGGGACTGCTGTTGCAACTTGAGGCGAATACGCAGTCACAGCGGAATATGTACCGGAAGGGGTATATCTCGCAACATAGGGTGATGGTTGGGCAACAACCGGCGAGTAATAAACAACCTGCTGGGCGTATCCCGAAGCGGCACAGACAAAACTAGCCACGAACCCCGCGAGTATGAGCGGAAGTCGTCGCATGATCATGTGGAAGAACGGCTGAGTATGTGACATCTGAGAGACTCCGAAGACGGGAACGAGTGACTTTGTATGGCTAAAGAATACGCTAGAGGTTGCTAGGTTCGCAAACGGGCGGTAAAGTTCCCGCTGTCGGTCAGGTTTAACCGGTTTTTGCCTGCCGTCAATCACCTCGTTGAAAAGCCAGTATTTGGCGAGAGTAGAGTCAATTTGAACACTTGCGTACTGCCTGGAGGCGGGGTTCGGACGTGAAAAAATCTCCATCCGAACACCAGCCGTCTGATTTGACAGCTGGTTTTGCGTCACTCTTGGCCGTTCGGTCGCTCACCGTGCTGAACGACAATATGGCGAGATGGATCGTCATTGGACTGGGCAAACGAGCCGCAGCATCAGTTGGTACGGCTCCTGCTGCTGTGCTGGCCGTCGGCACAGCAGTGTATGTCGTGCCATTCGTCCTCTTTGCCTGGCTCGCTGGTTGGCTTGCAGACAGATATTCAAAGCGATCTGTTGTAATCAGCTGGAAGTTCGCTGAGATACTGATCGGCATTATCGCCGCGTTTGCCGTTGCATGGGGTGCGGGGTCTGGCGTTGTTTTGGGAGGCATTCCTCTCGGGCTCTGGCTGCTGCTCGGAGTTGTTGGTCTTTTCGGACTGCAGACGACATTACTGAACCCAAGCCTGCTCGGAACAATTCCTGAGACAGTGCCCGCGGCAAAACTCTCTTCAGCAAATGGGGTTTTCGCGCTTGTGTCCCTTGCTGCCACACTCGTGGGAATGGCAGCGGGTAATTGGTTGGCCGATATCACTTGGCTCACTCCACAGCCTGATGCAGATCGTCCTCTTCCACTTTGGATGATGAATCTTCCGTTTGGCTATGCGTTACCAGCCGCCGTTGGGCTTGTTTCAATTGCCTCAGTGGGTTGGTTGCTCTCTCTACGGCTACCAAAAGTTCCTGCTGCAGACCCAAAGGCGGTGTTCCCGCGAAATGGGATATCAAAAACAATAAGCGACCTTCGTGCTCTTTGTGGTTCTCGCCGGCTCATTGGTGCGGCAGCAGGGATTGTGTTCTTTTGGGGTATCGCTGCAGTCGCCCAGTTGAATGTCGATCAATACGCGTTTGAATCCGGAGCGACAACACAAGGTCAAGTGACCCCTCTTCTTCTTGCACTTGTGATTGGCATAGGAGGAGGCAGCCTCCTTGCGGGTCGGCTTTCTGGCCAAGGAATTGATGAAGATTCCCAAGTAAATCTTGGAATCGTGCCGGTTGGTGGAATGATTATGGCAATAGCCTGCCTTGCCCTGTCCTTTTCCGGCCAAGAAATTTTCCAGCCAGACAAGTCCCTTTCGGTTGGTTTGATAACAGCGGCCTGGTGGCTTTTTCTCCTTGGCGTTGGAGCTGGAATGTTTGATGTGCCTCTTGAAGCATATCTGCAGGAACAATCCCCGCCTGATCGTTTGGGAGCAACATTGGCATCCACAAACCTATTGGTTTTCACAGGTATGTTGGCTTCGTCTCTTGGCTACTACGTCTTACGAATGCCTGTGGGCGCTGAGGAGCTGGCGAAGCCGCTGTTTTCAGCACGTGGAGTTTTTCTGATCTTTGCAATGCTTGCGGCCATTGCAACGGTTTCTGCAATACTTTCAGCGCCTCGATCTTCTCTGCGTTTGTTTGTGGATTGGACGGTGCGGCTGGTGTACCGGTTTCGCATTCAGGGGGCAGAGAGTCTTCCAGCCTCTGGGCCAGCTGTCATTGTCGGAAACCATATCTCATGGCTTGACGGTTTTTTGGTGGTCCTTGCAGCTCGAAGACCGGTGAGGATGGTTGTCTACGGCCCAAATATTCACGGGCGTTTCCTGAAGCAACTCGCTGCGCAATGGAAATTTATTCTTTTTGATCCGCATCCAAAATCAATTGCTCGGGCGCTCAAAGAAATCGAAAGTGGATTGGCCAATGGAGATTTTATTGGGATCTTTTGCGAGGGTGGCATATCCCGGACCGGGCAGGTACTTGGCTTCAAGCGAGGGCTTGAACGAATTCTCAAGCGTGTTGATGCCCCTGCTGTACCATTGGCCATCGATGGTCTTTGGGGCAGTATCTTTTCATTTTCAGGGGGTGGGTTTTTCTTTAAAGTGCCGTGGCCGTTGCGGCGGACAATTACGATGCGATTTGGACCGCTTGTTCCTAGTGGGCAGAGTCCTTCAGTTATTCGACTCGCGCTTCAGGAAACAGCAGCTCGAGCGGTGTTCGATAGATTTCATCACAATCCAAAGTGTGATGTTACGTATGCGGCCTTTGCAGAAGCATTAAGTGGGTGTTGTGTTCTAAGACGATTTGATCATCTGCTTGTGACGCTTCAGAAAGATGATCCGCTGCATGACGTGTTCTCTGACGCCCATTCTCATCAACTGTCCGTGTCGGTTGAAGCCTGCCAGGAAGCAGTGTCTGCTGATGAATTCGTGCGGTTGTTTCAGCGACGTCGGGTAACAGTATGGATCGCCCGGCACCAACAGCTCAGTGAGATTCTTGCCTTCGCACGTGGAGAGCCACCAAAGCTCATTGTATTTCCCGAGGTGATCATCGTGCCTGTTCGGTCAGCGGCTGAAGTTGAGCACGTTGCGAAGACACTCTCAGAATTCGAGGCAATGTTTGGTGTTACGCCTGTTGTTGCCTTTGCGCCACCTGGGTGTGGCCTTCTTGCTATGAGTACGCCGCCATCGCGGTCGGCAAGCCAGGAAAAGACGTACGCTCCTGATTCAGTCGGAAGAGTTGTCAACGGTGCGGTCGTATGGCCTCGTGCGTCGTTAAGAGAGCCAGCAGGTTTTGAGCCTTTGAGTGATGAGGCTCCTCAGCCGAATGGAGACAGTACTTTGGTCGTATCGGCAATGAGTCAAGGATCTGATGGGATTGGCTGGAACGTGCTCGATGAGCAGTTCGATGTCGATGAAAACGGGTTCCTGAGACTCCGCTTGGACCGCGAGGAATAACGGTGTATCGTTGTGTGGAGAAACTGCACCCCTAGCTCAATTGGATAGAGCATCGGTCTACGAAACCGAAGGTTACTGGTTCGAATCCAGTGGGGTGTACTTCAATTGATAAAGGTCGTCGGAACCCATTCCGGCGGCCTTTTTCTGTTTCAGTTCTGTCGTGCCAAGTTCAATGAGATCAAAGGGTTGGCGAAATTCAACCGTCAGCTCGCCGTTGCCCCAAAACGAGTTCGCTAGTACGAAATCGAGTAATCAGTGTTTTGCACTGGCTGACTGCTTGTCAAAAATCACTTTTCACCTTCACGGATTCCGCCGTAACAAAGAGGGGGTGCGAGGCCTTTTTTCGTAATAGGCTGGGCCTGAGTAAATAGCCTTTTTGGGTTGCCTATGGCTTCCTCCACAAGCTGTATTTGTGCAGGATCTTAAGCGAGTATGGCGATCATCACCTATGAGTGCACAATGCGTACTGTGATCGTGCTCTCGTATTCAAAGGATGAGGCGGAGTCTTATGACTAAATATTGCTGCATGTATTTGTTGATGCTTGCCGGACTGACGGCTCCATATGCTCGCGCTGCGACTACCGAGCAAACCAACAGCACGCGTTACAACGTTCTGTTCATTGCCATCGATGACCTGAACGACTGGGTCGGTTGTTTAGGGGGGAACCCGCAGGCGATCACACCGAACTTCGACCGATACGCGAGGAACCACGCGATGGTCATGAACAAGGCCTACTGCCCTTCCACCGTCTGTGGTCCAACACGCTCAGCGCTCCTGACCGGAAAACACGCCACGCATACGGGTGTGTACGGGAACGGGCAAAACCTGAAACATGCCCCGAAAGCCAAGAACCTTGTTACCTTGCCGGAGTATTTCGGTGACCATGGCTACCACACGCTCAGCCGTGGAAAAATATTCCACAAGCATGGCGACCCCAATACGCCTGGCGGAGTGGATGAAGGGCAATGGGCGTTTCGTGAGTTTGTCAAAGCGAGAGGATCGAACGGCCCCACGTTATGGGAAGAAAAGCCCACGTTGGCCGGCGTCAAGTTAGGCGGCACTCCATTTACCTGGGGCGGCGTGAAAGGTCCAACAGAAAACACCAAGGATTACGCGACATGTGCATGGGCTGCAGAGCAACTCGAACGTGACTTCGATGGGAAACCGTTTTTCATGGCGGTGGGCCTGTCGAAACCGCACCTCTCTTGGTATGTTCCGCAAGAATTCTTCGATCTCTATGCAGTAGATGAGATCGAGGCCGCGCCCTTCAATCGTGATGATCTTGACGACATAGTGCGAAAAGATGGGAAGCCAATTTTTAAGCCCACTGGCCGATTCCTTGTCGCTGATGGGAACCACATGCACAAGCAGGCAAACCGTGCCTATCTTGCGTGTGTCAGTTACGTCGACCATTGCATAGGCGTTTTGTTTGACTCACTTGAAAAGAGCCAGTACGCGGACAACACCATTGTCATGATCTGGGGTGACCATGGGTGGCACTTGAGCGAGAAAATGCACTATGGAAAAACGGGTCTGTGGGAGGAATCGGCACGCGTGCCTTTTATTGTGAACGTTCCCGGCGTCACGCCGCCGAACACAACGTGTGATGGTGTAGTGAATTTGATTGATATGTATCCAACGTTGATTGAGCTCTGCGGTCTTCCGCCTAATCCGGAAAACGACGGGCGTAGCTTCACGACGTTGCTTAAGAATCCATCGATGGAGTGGGATCAGCCGACGCTGACAACCTATCAATGCAAAAACCACTCTATCACTGACGGACGGTATCGCTATACGTGGTATGGCGGGCGTGCCGATGGTGCCGAGGAACTCTACGACCACGATGCCGACCCGTTCGAACACACCAATCTTGCAAGCGATCCAAGCTACAAGGAGGTCATCATGCGACTCCGTCAGCACGTGCCGACGCATCATGAGCCCAACAGTCCGTCCAATCCGCACGATGCACTGAAAAATTCAAAAGAGAAAAAGAGTGACGATCGCAAGAAGGCGAGGTTGGGATGAAGATTTCTGTTTTCATTGCCCTTACCCTGAGCTTCAACTGTCTCGCCCGGCCGGTGTTCGCTGAAGAACCTGCAAAAAAGCTCGACATTCTTTTTCTTGGCAACAGTTTCACAGCTCGGCATGATATTGCTGGCCTCGTAGAGAAAATTCTCGAAGAAGGTGATCCCACCACTGACGTGCAGGTGCAGCGAGTCATTTACGGTGGGCAGAATATGTTCAAGCACTCGACCTACTACTTCAGCCAGAGTTTTATTGAGGAGAGCAGGCTTACTGAAGATGCCATCGCCCGCCGCATTGAAACAATGAAGGGATTTCTCAAGTCTGACACCGCTCCCAACCCTGAGGAGTGGGACAAGCACTGGGCTTCGCTCGGCAAAACGGACGTGTCTTTTGCAAGCATTCACAGCCACATCAAGAAGGCCATCAAGAACCACGAGTCCTTGCTCCGGGAAAACCCTAAAACAAAGTGGGACTACGTGGTCTTGCAGAGTTGGCGAGATGTATCGGATCAGCTGAATCAGGCGTATGAGCGCTACGCAACAAAGCTTGCTGAGATCGCGAAATCACAGAAAGCCGACGTCATTCTGTATATGACGTCACCGGAAACGCAAAATGAGGACCCGGTTGCTGAGCCGTATAACGTGACATCTGCCGACCGAGACACAGCGGTGGGTAGACGGATGAAAGAGGCCTTGCAGCCAAAAGCTGTGATACCTGTGCCCCTGGCGATAAAAAATATTCAAACGGGCGATGCCGACAAGCCGGGTACTGATCTCGTCTTTCGTTATCACAACGACGGGCATCCGAATCAGACCTGCGCCTTTCTGGTGGCCAACCTTTTCTATGCAGCGATTACCGGAAAGAGTCCTGAAGGCCTTAGTTTCAACTCAGTCACCGAGAACAAGTTGAAGAATGGAAAAGACCCAGATGGTGGGGAACCAACTGTGGTTTTTGGTAAAAAAGAAAAGACGTATTTGCAGCGGATGGCCTACGAATCCGTGCTGGAATTCAATCGCGGTTCCAGTAATCATTAATTTGCTGATTCGATTGCAACCGTTTCTGGATGAAAAAAAGGGCATGATGAAACCATTTCTACTGTTGGCAGTGCTGGCTTTTCTGTCGTCGAGTGTTTACGCCGAGAAACCCCCGAATATTATCCTGATCCTGACTGACGATCATGGCTGGAGTCAGCTATCACAGCCGATGGATCCACGTGTGTCGGAATCGAGGTCTGAGTATCTGGAAACTCCGAACATGAATCGGATCATGAATGGGGGAATGCGGTTTACAAGTGGCTACTCACCAGCACCGTTGTGTACACCCACGCGACGCAGCATTCTTTGCGGCACAACTGCGGCCCGCAGCGGGACGGAATTTAGGAGCCCGTGGGTTCCGGCTGATCACATAACAATCCCCAAAGCTTTGCGGCGCGCAAATCCAAACTACCGGTGTGCTCATTTTGGTAAATGGGGTGAGCAGATGATTTCAACACCAGAGGAGTGCGGTTACCACACCAGCGATGGGATGACAGGCAATGGCACGGGTGGTATGCCGAATACGCTTGGCGTGAAAGGCTCGCACGATGACGGGCCGCCGCACTTTATCGACAACAAGGATGCCAAACGGACGCCGTCTATGACAGACCGTGCGATTGCGTTTATCAAAGAGCAGGCAGAAGATGATAAGCCCTTCTATGTGCAGGCAAGTTACTATGCACAGCATCTGTCGGTGGTCTGCACTGAAAACACACTGGCCAAATACAAAGCCAAAGGTGTTCCTGATCGGGGGTACCCACAGGCGTGGGCCGCCATGATGGAAGAACTCGACAAAGGTGTTGGCCGCCTGCTGGACACACTCGATGAACTTCAGATTGCTGATAACACGTATGTCTTTTTTACTGCAGATAATGGAGGGCGTGGTACGGTTCCGGGTGGTGATATAAATCGACTGCCGACGAATTTTCCTCTGACCGGCGCCAAGCACAGTCTGTATGAGGGAGGGATCCGTGTTCCCTTCATGGTACGAGGGCCAGGGGTACATGCTGGTTCAGTGAGTCATGTTCCGGTTGCGGGCTATGACTTCCTGTCAACTTTTTTTGATCTTGCGGGTGGGACCGGCTCGCTTGGTGACGAGATTGACGGGGTTAGTTTTCGTCCGGTGCTTCATGATCCAGCAACGGAAGCCGTGCAACGTCCCGGTAACTCTCTCATTTTCCACAGGCCTGGCCGCTACCTTGAATCAGCCATCCGTGAAGGTGAATACAAATTATTCGTGAAGTGGACACCACAGGGCAGTATACATACGCGTGAACTTTATCGTGTTCATGAGAACCCAACGGAGCACGGGCACGATTTAGCGCAGGACAATCCAGAACGAGTTGATGCGATGGAAAAACGACTGCTCGAGTATTTAGCGAGAGTGAATGCCGAAAAGCCTGATCCAAATAAGGTCAAACGGAAAAAACGAAGGCAATAAGTTTTTAGAATAATCCAGATCATAAGACAGTTCAGTCTGCAGGCCAGTTTGATTTATTGAGTGCCCGTATCTTCGTAGTCTCGGCCCATCAGGCTATTCAGAACACTGCCTTGCCAGTCGTGGAGTTGTTTCGATAACGTCTGAACAATGTCAGGACGATCCTCGGCGAGGTTGTTTTTCTCCCCCGGGTCTTTCTTCAAGTCAAAAAGTTCGACTCCTGTGTTTTTCTCTCCATCAATGACCAATTTGTAGTCGTCCGTCAGAATTGCCCTCGCGCCGATGAAATCCTGTTTCCTTATTTCTGGGTGGTGAAAATTCTTAAAAGTACGAGTCAAGAGCCCATCCTTTTCTTTCACGGTTGGCGTCGTACCTTTTTGGAGTTCCGGTTCGATGTACGGCTTTGCTGATTTGTCATTCTCATAATCAGCTTGGAACGACCAGAACTCAATTGCTTTGCCCCTTTGTTTCTGCTCACCGTGCCAGTGCGGCACGAGATTGATGCCGTCGAGAGGAACGTCTGGTGGTGTTGCGCCTGCCAGTTGGCATACGGTCGGAAGAATGTCGGCTGTGACAGCATTCACTGTGACGACGCGTGGTTTGGGTAGCCCAGCGGGCCACTCAATGATTCCAGGAACCCGAATGCCGTTCTCGTAGAGTTTTCCTTTGAGTCCTCTGAAACGGGACTCCCTCAAACCGCTTGGCGGAATGCCATTGTCTCCACAATACCACAGCAAGGTGTTGTCTTTGATGCCGAGCGTTTTGAGTGCATTGCGTAGCTTTCCGATTGATCGGTCCATGGCTGTAATTTCTGCGTAGCGTTCAATCAAAACGTCTCGCAAAGGTCGTTTGACCTGCTGCCCGGTTGTATTGGAAGTCAACCTCACCATCGTGTCGCTGTATTTCTCTGGTAGATCTTTGTAGAGAAGTAAATCTGTCTCCATGCCGCTGTACGGTTCATGGGGTGAGCCAAACCAGATGACTGTAAAGAACGGGACGTCCTCCAGTTGTTTCTTTTCAATGTATTTGATCGCTTCATCAATCAGGATTTCGGAACTCTCGCCGTAGAACTTTTTGGGCGGCTCGCCATTTCGAGACAGGAACGGATCTAATTCAAAAAAATTGTCGTGCGAAAGCCATTTATTAAACCCCATTGCTCCTGGGTTCGTCGGTGATGTTGTTTTGACAGGACCGACATGCCATTTCCCAAAATGTCCAGTCGCGTATCCAGCTTTCTGGAGACAGTGAGCGACGGTGATCTCTTCTGGTCGAATCGAACACCCTGGCGTGAACGTCCCGTAGCGGTTGGGGTGTCTGCCGGTCAGGACATTGCCCCGCGTGGGTGAACAGACTGGTTGTGCATAAAAGTTGTCCAGTCGAAGTCCAGATGTCGCCATTTCATCAAGGAAAGGCGTTTTCACATAAGGATGTCCGTGGTAGCCAGTTTCTTCCCAGCCATGATCATCACCCATTAGTAAGATAATATTTGGACGTGCTTGGCTTTCTTGCTGCGTTTCAGCGAATACGGCATGCGGTACAAGGCACGCTGTCAGAAAGAGAAAAATTGAATGTGGGATACGTGTCATGTGCGTAGTCATTGAGGGGTTGTCCAGCGTGTATTTGTCATTCTTGCAATCTGTTCAAACACAAAAATGTAATGGTAGCGTGTCTGTCGGCCGTGCCCTCGTTTCTTGCCAGATGACTTGTCTATGTCTCAATCGTGCGGCATGAAGCAAACAGCAGCATGAGACTAAATGAGCAGCAGCATGACATGAGACAGTCATCCGTTGTAGGCGTTATGCGAGCAAAAACGCGTGACTTGGCTAATGGGTGACTGGGTCAGCGACGGACGCGGAAAGTGATAATTAACTCTGCCGAATAACATTGTCATAATAGAAAGATAGGTTTTATTCGGAAGGACAGGCAGCCAGCCGTCTGACCCTGAGTGATCGATTACCTGACAATGCACGAGGCGCCTACAGGTAGCATTACAAGTAAGAGAACAAGAGCAGCGTGGATGAGCTAGTTTTCAGAGCTTTTTCGGCTGTTTGATTTGGCTTGTTCCCGAGCTTTTTTGCGGGCTTCCCGCTTTGCTTTTTTTTCTGTCTTACTGGCAGAGGCTGGCTGATTGATGTCTCCAGTCTTACCTCGCAGCATCTCCGGGACAGTGATTTTTTTGCCTTGGATGCCGATTTTTTTCACCAGTGCAAGCTGTTCATTGATCTGCCCCGGAGGGGAGGTGTTATGCCCAGGGATAAACTCTCCGAAAGGACGACCGATCGCTTCGAGGTCATGCTGCATGAGAGAACGCATTTCCGCAAGGTGATCGGCCTGTCTCTTGTCATTCGCCAAGTTCTGCATTTCCTTGGGGTCATTTTTGAGGTTGTACAGCTGATCTTCATCAAAGAACGCAGGGTGGTCTGCCCCTCTCACTCCTATGCCCAAACGCCCGATGTAAGACAGCGCTCTTGGTAGGTTCTGTGGTGAAGCTTTCTCAATTGCTGCGACCTGTTCTTTGGTATGACGAACGGCGATGTACGACCATTCTTTCGTGACCATCGCCCTCGCTGCTCCCATTTCAAGGTATACATGATCTCGCCAGCCACTGGCTTTTCCATTTTCGAAAAGTGGAGTAAGACTTGTTCCGTCAATGTGGTAGGAGTCTGGTTTTTTTGCTTCAGCGAGTTCGAAATACGTTGGTGCAAGATCGATGTTCTGCACAAGTTCATCACACACTTGACCTGCTGGGATTCCGTTTGGCCAACGTATGATCATTGGCACCTGACAACCACCATGTGAAAAGACAGATGCCTTACCGTCACGGCCGTGATCTGGTGCAAAAATGACCAGTGTGTTGTCATCAATCCCAAGTTCCTTGAGTTTTCGAAGGATTGCTCCAAGTGAATCATCGATCCACGCCTCACCAGCCACATGGCTGTCGGGATCAAACCCTTTTTCCTCAATTGTTTGTAGAAGCTCTGCTCGCGGTGTCATCACCTCAGGCAGACTCTTGACTTCCCCTTCTCCAGTTATGAGTGGATGATCCATCGATTTTCGCCAGGACTTATCGGGCCCATGGAGGAGTGTGCTGCAAAGATGAAGGTAAAAGGGGCCGTCCTTGTTCTCTTCAATGAACTCGAGAGCTGCCACCGTCGTCCATTCTGGGTTATGGGATGAATAGGGGCTATGAATGTTTTCCGGGTAGACGTTTTTCGCCCAGGAAAATCCCAGTGTTTGAAGGTAACGACACATCCAACGTTCATTGTGTTTGAACTGAGCCGAGGTTTCAGAGCCAGGGCTCGCGTCTTTCGGAATATCGATCCATCCGTTTTTGCCTTTGTAGAACTCCGGGAAATCCAGCTTGGAAGTGAGGTGATATTTCCCAACAAACCCAGTGGTGTAGCCAGCCTCACGGAGAACACTCCCCACGTTCATATTGTCGCGTTCGAGTGCAACATTGAAATTGGGGAGGCCTTGGTTCTCTTTCCCACCAACTTCGTCAATGTACTTTTTGCTGTGTGAGTTTCCAGCAAACCGACCAGTTAAAAAGGTGTATCGGGAAGGCGTGCATACCGAGCTGCTCACGTACGCACGGGTGAACTTCATTCCTTCCTCTGCCATGCGGTCGAGATTCGGCGTGTACGTGTCGCCCCCAAACGCGGCAATGCTTGACGGGTTCTGATCATCGATCAGAAACATGATGATGTTCGGGCGCCCGCCATGAGCCACAGAAACAAACATTGCTGATAAACAGAACATTGAAAACGAGCGGAAGCGTTTCATGAAGAAGTGCCTTTAGTGTGTGACGATCTGGTGAATTTTGGATTTAGTATTCAGTGATTCAATGGCAGTAGGATCAACTGATACACAGTGTGAGAAATCACTGGTCTTTTAATGTTTTTGAAAAGAAGTCCAGTACCAATTGCTTCGCTTCAGGTGTTTGGAATTCCTTGCCACCATGCCCGGCGTTTGCTATCACTTTGAGTTCCGATTGTGCTCCAGCAGTCAAAAGATTTTCATGTAAGTGCTGGCTTTGTGATAACGGAACGCCAGGGTCTTTTTCGCCATGCATAATCAGGAATGGTGGATCATCCTCTGAAACCTGATAGAAAGCGCTTGCTTGTTTGGCTAATGCCGGTACGTCTCGGACTGTCGCACCAAGCAACTTTGCACCGTTTGATTGCGCAATGTCTGCTTCAGTCCGAGTTTCCGAAATTGTATTTGGCGGCATGGTCAGCAGGTCTGTCGGGCCAAACCAATCGCAGACAGCCTGGACGCGGCTCGAGGTTTCTTCGCTATCTGGCGGGTCGAGTGTTCCTAAGAGAGCGACTAGGTGCCCGCCGGCTGAACTTCCCCATGCCCCGATTCGATCGGGGTTGAGATTGAATGTTTTTGCGTTCTCTCGAAGCCAGCGTACTGCTGCGCGGCAATCGTCAATTTGAGCGGGCCACTGGGCTTGATGCGTCAGCCGGTAATCGATGCTGGCGACAGCAAACCCGTGAGCAGCCAACCACACCGCTGGGCAACGGTCTTTGGAGCCACTCTTCCAACCGCCTCCGTGCACCCAGACAACAACTGGAAGCGTCCCCGAGGCTTTCTTGGGTCGATAGAGATCAAGCTGGAGTTTTTGTTCATTAACTGTTGCGAATGTGATGTCGCGTAGAACGTCAACACCTCCAGGGGCCGGTATGAGCTTGCGAGGTACTTTGGCTTTCCCGCCAGCCTTGGCATGTTCGATGGTGAACTCAACGAGTTTCTGGCTGGTGAAGAATCCTTCAAAAAAATTGTGGCCCTGCCCTTTGACCACTTCTAGTTCGACAAACGCTTGAGCGCCCGAAGAGCCGTATATTTCCACAAGTCGCGCAGCGTTCTGTTTCAGTGGAACAACGTTGTCACTGTCACCGTGAATAATGAAAACCGGAATCTGTGCTTTGGCAAGTGTTCCAACTTTTTCAATCGGATTATGTTGTTTGATTGCCGCGGCCAAATCTTCCTCAGACATTTTGTACGCGGGAGCCGCTCTCTTTATTCCCGGATACGTCGTCAAATCAAAAACTGGATAAATTCCAGCGATTCCGGCAACCTTGTCGGTGTTGCGAATTGCCCAGCTGCTCGACCAAAGACCACCGCGACTTCGGCCAAGTAGGCATGGTTTAGCGCCAAAATTTCGTTCGGTCGTCAGTTCTTTATAGAGAGCCGAGAAGTGCTTGCGACCAGCCGGTGACCCATAACTTTCACCGACATCAATACCAGCTACTGCAATGCCTGCGTCAAGGAATTGTTGGTGCATCCACTTTTCGTGAACGTCAGGATAGCGGGGTAGCGTCGGTGAATACATGACCCATGGCTGAGGGGTTGATCGTTTTTCCGGGCTTGGCCAAAGAATAAACGCAGGGCGACCGTCGACTAGAAAGGTTTCGCCTTCAAGAATAAGTTCCTTGATTGGATCGGCTCGCTTGTCTCGCGACTGCGCTTGTGTTGAACCAAGCATCGTTATGAAGGAGGCAGCCAGGAACAGCAAAAAAAAGATATTTCGAGCAAACAATTTAAGTACCTTCTGTCATTTTTTCAGTTTTGCGTTTTTCGCGTGCGGCTTTCTTTTCTTCTTTTGACATTTTCTTGGCTGGTGCACCGGAATCAGGACTCCAGCGTTTTTCCTGATTGCTTACCGGGTCTGCCATTTCGTCGAGCCAGGTGTTGTATTTGTCCGTGAGTTCAGAAACCACATGTGTGTGTTTCGCAGCAAGGTTGGTGGTTTCGCTGAGATCTTCTTGAAGATCAAAGAGCTCAATGCGATTCTTCTCTGCGACGAGTTTCCAGTCTCCGGAACGAATGGCCCACTTTCCTTTAGCTCCTGCAGAACTCCAGTACAATTCATTATGGAGTTTGTTGGTTTCGCCCTTGATTGCGGGCAAAATGCTCGTTCCATCGAGAGGCTTGTCCTTTGGCATGGGAAGTCCAGCGGCGTCAAGAGCTGTAGCAAACAGGTCGATTGACCACATGGGTACGTCACACTTTTTTTCCCCCTCTAATTCAGCTGGCCACGACACAATAAACGGGACATGGATTCCGCCCTCGTAGTCCATCTGCTTAAAACCACGCAGCGGCGAATTGTTGGCATGCATGGTACCCGAGCCACCATTGTCAGTAAGAAAAATGAGCAGTGTGTTGTCAAACAAGGAATGCTTCTTTAACGAGTTCACGATCTCCCCTACTCCCATGTCGAGGTGCTTGATCATGGCCATAAGAGTGTCGCGTGTGTCGTCTCCGGTGACCTGTTTGATATCTTCTTCAGGAGCCTCGGGTGGCGCGTGCACCGCGTTGTAAGCAACATAAAGAAAGAACGGTTCGTCTTTGTGTCGGTCAATAAAGTCGACCGCCTCTTCGGTAATACGAGTGGTAAGATAGCCTTCTTCTTTGATAGGTGTGAGGCCACGATAAATAGGATGGTTCATGTCTGAGTGGTCAAAATAGGGATGTGCCCCGCGTCCCATGAATCCATAGAACTCATCAAATCCACGATTCATCGCATGGTATTCTTCCGTGAGTCCAAGATGCCATTTGCCGAGGGCACCAGAGACATAACCGGCTGGCTCGAGTCGCTGAGGGAGAAACACTTCGTCGAGTGGAACGCCTGAGCCCCCCTCCCCTGCTGTATAGATTCCAAATCGTTGCTGATACCGTCCCGTCATGAGTCCGGCCCGAGTCGGTGAACACACATGCCCACTCGTGTAGCCCTGAGTGCAGATAGTGGATGAATCTGCGAGGGCATCGATATGTGGGGTGCTGACTTCCGGCGGAGAGTGCGGGTTGTAGCTGACGTCAGCGTAGCCCTGATCATCTGTGAGGATAATGACAATGTTCGGTTTATCTGCACCCATGACGATGCATGGCAAGCAAATAAAATAAAAAAGTGCTACTTGTGTCACTCGTCGATGGATCGCGGTCACGTGTTCAGTTCCCTGTCTACTCGAATAGGTAAAGGTGCAGATCTGTTTCAGGCCGCTCGCGAATAAAGAATCATTCGTTATGGCGTGGTCGATCAGACGGCTGCGTCGCTGCCCGTTCGTTTCATTTTCGTTTTTTTCTACTTTTCTTTTCTTTCTTTTCTTCATGCGTGACACTGCGAATATATGCTTCGGTTTCACTCCGCGTGAGTCCGCCAGACTTATCGCCGTCGGCCCGTTTGAAAATGTTTTCAATATGATTGCCACTTGTACAGATGCTGGCAAACTCTTTGATGGAAAGCGTGCCGTCTTTGTTTTCATCTGATTGATCAAACCATTTGTCTGCTGCCATTCGCGAGAGTTTCCACCACGATACGCCGCTGAGTGCTGTGTTGAATTCAGTTGCGTCAAGCACGCCATCTCCATCTTGGTCCGTCTTGCGAAATGAGTCAGGGCCATGCTTTGGTGAGTAATAAATGTACGTGCTGAATTCAGGGTAGCTGATTGACTTGCTGCCATCTTTGTCCACCTCGTTGAACAATTCTTGCTCCGTCATCGTGAGACGCTGCTCGCCAATCGCCGATGGCTTGCCTATTGGTGGCGTGAAAGTGATGGTCTTAATTTGTCCGTCCTTTCCGCAGGAGGCTTTCACGCCACACTCCACCTGCGGTTCGTGTTTGCTTTTTCCTGAGAATCCGACGAAGTAGACCTTCGACTTTGAGTCCAGTTGAAGCCTGCGTAGGCTTTCACCATTCTGCTGGACAATAAAAACCCTGCCCGAGGAGTCGACGTGTGTCAGCGTGCCAACGACAATCGCACTGTCTGCACCTTTGCTATTGGGTTTTGCATAGACCTTCGCAGAGCCGACAAAGAAAATGCCGATCAAAACGGCAGCTACTGTACGAGATGATTTTAGCTTCATGTGAATAGCTCCAAGATAGGTGGTTCTTCGTCACCGATGGTCATAGGGCGACCGGAAGGTGAAGTCGCTGGTTTTTCAATGTCCATACCGGCCGCGTATGCGATGCTCGCGTGAAAGGCTCCAACCGAGACAGCATCGTCTTCTGGGTAATAGCCGGCATCGTCACTCTTCCCGTAAACAAACCCCGCTTTGGTGCCTCCACCGGCAAGAACGGTTGAAAAGCAAACCGGGTGATGACTCCGACCATCGCCACTAAAGTCTGGTTTGCGGCCAAATTCCGTCGCGACAACGACTAGCGTTGAGTCGAGCATTCCTCGCTGTTCAAGGTCAGTAATGAGTGCTGTAAATGCTTGGTCGAAGACTGGTGCTACTTCACTCATTTCATCGGCAAGTGCTTTATGGTGATCCCACCCATCATGCTTCACTTCGACAAAGCGAACACCAGAATCTACCAGCCGGCGAGCGAGCAGGCATCCCTGGCCGAATGAGTTGTCACCGTACGCTTCTCGCTGTTCCTGGGACTCACCAGATAGGTCGAAAGCCTGTAACTCCTTGCTCTTCATTAATGCGAGGGCATCGTCGTAGAACCCGTTGTACGCTTCGACGCTCTTGTCATTAAACTTTCTGCGAAAGTCTGCATCGAGTCCGTTCAGTAATGCGAGGCGGTTTTTTGCCTCAGAAGTGCTTCCAATTGATTTGACATCATTAATGCCCTGAGCAGGATCACCAATCGCGAGAGGTGCATAGCTTGAAGGGAAGAATCCATTACCCTGATCAGAGCGGCGATTGATGCACACGCTTGATGGTAACGTGTCGCTGCTTCGCCCGAGATAGTGGGAGCCCCAAGCTCCGAGGTTGGGGTGGAGGATCGTGCCTCGTTTTTCAAAGGCAGTTCGCATGAAGTATTGCGCTGGTGCGTGGACGCCAATCTTTGCCTCCATCGAGCGAATCAGGCAGACGCGGTCTGCCACCGTTGCAAATTTTGGAAAGAAATCAGTGACTTGGAAATCAGCTGAAGTGCGAATCGTCTTCGCTGGGCCTTTGGATTTTCCCTCTTTTGGGTCGAATGAGTCGATGTGACTCAAGCCGCCACTGAGCATTAACCAGATCACACGTTTTGCTTTGCCGAAGGCAGCTTGTTTCTGAGTGGTTGAATCAGCAGCAGCAAGCGGTGCCGCCCGGAGGACACTCAAGCCGAACGACGTCGCGGCACATCGTTCGACAAAATTTCGGCGAGTGAGGGTGTCTAAAGAATTCAGTAGTTGCTTCATGATGAACTCAATCGTTAAGCAATTCGTTGGTGAATGACGGTGGAGTAAAAATTATTGAATGAACATGAACTCACGCGAGTTCAAAAGGGCCCAGACGACGTCACCGTAATCGAGCCCTTGATCAAGTGCGGCGAGGCACTGCTTCATGTCTTGTTCACGTGGAGGACGTGAAAGCATTGCGTGATAGATCGCGGTGATCTGCATAGCCTGCGTGCCTTTGGATTGCATGTTTTTTCGTTTTGCTCTGTTTTCTTTTCGGGCTGTCTTATTTTTGGCTGTCTTGTCTTTCACTGTCTCTGTGTCCGAAACTTTGCTCATCAGGCTTTTTGTGACCTCACCATTCATCATTGCCAATGATTCTGTGATGCCACCTTCAGTTGATCCGTCATCAGCAAGTGCACGAGCTGACTGACCTGCGACTCGCAGAAAATGTGTAGGCGGCATTGGTTGTGGTAATTCCGAAGCCCTCAGCCATGAATCTTCACCTCGTATTTTGGTTTTTCGTCCTTTTGTAGAACTCATGAAGAGACCGCGTCCACCATCGCTGTTGGAGTCTTTTGTACTTTGTTGCTCAGTCAGCAATGTTTTTGCGAAGGCAAAGATTTTCTCACGATCTGTTGCGATCTTTTTTCTGTCGTTCTCAAATTCAAATGGAAAAACCAGGCGTTCAATGCTTGGAGCATGATCCGTTTTAATCTGGTCGATCTCTGGTCCTCGTAAAAGGAGAACAATAGAGTCCCACGTTTGCTCAGCTGTCATCCGACGCAGGAGTGGGCCAGGAAATCGAAAGTCTTCGCCCTCAGGTGGCGTCATGCTGGCCTGCTGTTGGTATGTCTTTGTGTTCAGTACAACTCGCTGGAATTCACGAAGATCGAAGTCGACATCTCGCATGAGCTGGCCAAGAAATTCCAGCAGTTGTGGGTTTGTGGCGTCTTCAAGATTATCGATGTTTGTTACCGGTTCCATCACTGCGACGCCAAAGAACTTCTTCCAGACTCGATTCGCGATCGCCTCGGCAAACCGGGGGTTTTTCGGTGATGTCATCCAGACTGCGAAGAGAGTCCTCATGTGGCGAGGGTCTCTGGTTGTCACATTTGCTCTTTTGTCACCCTCCCACGTAATAAACTTCGGAATAACCTTCTCGCCGGGCGTGGCATCGTCATACGCGTAGTCCTCAGGGAACACCGTCGAACGGGTGTTGTCAAAAACGACACGCTCCATGTTTGGCTGGAGCAACGTCACGAGATTCGCCTTTGAGAAACGGTCGTCACGCAGTGTTATCGCTGGCTTTCGCGTGTCCACACGTTCAAAGTCGGTTGAGCCAAAGAAGGAAGCCATTTCGTAGAAGTCCCGCTGAGTCCATTCGGCGAATGGATGATCGTGGCATTGAGCGCAGGCAACATTTGCCCCGAGGAATGTGGTAAGAGTGTTGGATAGACTGTCGAGCGGCATGCTGGCATCGCGCAAGAGATATGCGGTAGCACCATTCTCTCCGAGCCGACCTTCTGCAGTGAGCATGTCATAGACAACTTTATCCCATGGACGATTCTCCCGAAGTTGTGACTTGAGCCATGTGTGGAAGGTGTAGGTCTTTCCAATTCGATAGTAGTCATCTTTCACGCGAAGCATATCTCCCAGCCAGTTAAACATGTGAGACTCATGGCCTGGAGATTCGAGTAGCTCATCAATCAGTCTCGCACGACGGTCTTTACGAGTGTTTGCGGAAAAGTCTTGCAGTTCCTCGCTCGTCGGAATGCGGCCGATCACATCCAGATATACTCGGCGGACGAATTGGATGTCGCTAGCGGGTGGATTTGGCTGGACTTCATGCTTTTTTAGATCAACGGAAATAATTTCGTCGATCCGTGCGGAGGCATTACTCGAGTTCTCGGCATGCGCATATGTTGTTGCGACGATGAGCCCCAAGAACAAGATGCGACAGACGGTCAATATTTGAGTTGTTGACATGTTTACAAGTCCGAAAGTGTTGTTTCGTTACGAGTAGTATTGTTGAAATTGATTCGGGATGGAGCAGTAATTTGTGGCTGTTCTAAAACGATAACTCGTATTTGATCAACGGCTGAACTAGCTGATAGATCGAGTGATAGTGTACGTCGGTCATTGCTGAGAGTCACATTGTCGCGACCTGAATCAGGCTGGTCGTCCGGACGGGCTGGTTCAATGCCTCGCCGGGTGTTTCCATAATTTCCTCGCGGATGCCCGAGTAGTTCGTCGGTGCTGATCAGTTGGGTCGTGCCACCGATCAGTCCAAGGATTGGCCGATTGAACGTGATCTGTCCGATGACTCTCGCACCGTCATTTTCGTTTCGGAAGAACTCACCGATCGGATTAAGTTGCAACAAATAGCTTCCAACGACCTGTCCAGCACCAATCGACTGTCTGTTCCATCGTCTAACGCGGATGTACTGTCCAGGTTCGGTCACATTGACTTCGAGGTCTGATTCCAGAATGACGCGGGAGCACTCACGGAACACCAGGATACGGTTACTGTCTTCAATTCTACCCGGTACAAAGTCGGGACCGGGAGAGACGAATTTCATGAGGCCCGTTGACTGCAATACTCCAGATGTGACCGGCCACGCGTTTTCATAACGCATGGTTGCATACGCCACCGAATCGATAGATTCGGCTTTTGGGCTGGAACGTACGGCACTGCCCTCGCGAACAAGTTGTGGTGTGTTCTTGCTGTCAGTACGACTGACCTCAACTTCTCCTTCGAAGACGCAAACGTCGGTTTCACCGTTTCCACCCACCGAGACGCCAAAAGCAGTTCCGAGATCGACCACATCCATCGCTGGTGTGAGTACTTTGAAACCAACCGCAGAGTCTGGCACGGAGGCTGTAAGGATTCCACTCGATAGGACTGTTCTGTCGGGTGACACAATTTCAAATTCGGCAGGCCCCTGAAGCGTGACCGTGGCACCATTGCAAAAGTCCAACCGTGCAAGGCCGGTCTCCAGGTGGACTTTGCCTTTGTCGAACCGATCTCCCTGCGATCGTTCTTTGATTCTCCATTTCGCATGGGATGCGTACGCAAGTCTGGCAATCGCTGGAGAATCATTGTTCCGCTGTGATTGGGTGTCAGGAAAAGGTAGGAAGATGAAGAGTGATGCAGCTGTAGCCAGAACCGCTCCCGCGATTGCAAGCCCAAGGTGTGACGTTCGAAATTGTGATGCTGTAGCCTGTACGGAGCCTGCCACGAAAGAGTCGTTGTTTCGAAATTCCATGAGATCCTTCGTTGGAAGACCAGCGTGAGTTGCCGATTCGATCTGACACCCATGTTCTTTGATAAGTCCCGTCACAAGTCGCAGGTCATTGAATTGCTGCACGCGATCAGCTGAGTGTGTAAGCTCACGATTGAGTAAATCCAGATCGTAGGCGTTGATTGCATCTTCCAAGTACAGTGTGGTCAGACGCAGGAATTCTTCGTTATTCACGAGGTGGCCCCCCCATGTCGTGCGCAACTATTTTTCTTTCGATACATTGCGCAAGTGAGACATAAATTCGCTGCAGAGATTTGTACACAGTCTCTGGCTTACGACCGAGTTTCTCCGCCACCTGAGTCCCTGCCAATCCGTCAAAGTAACGCAGTCTGATTATTTGATGAGATTTATCACTCAATTCTTCAATGCAATTGTGAAGTGCGTCGACTCGTGCCGGCATGTCAGCGGTGTCGCGTTGCTCAAGCTCGGCGTCGACAAGTTCCAAGATCGATTCATCAAGCAACGCAGCCTTGTATTTCTGTTGACGAATGAACTCGTAGCATCGGTTGCGAAGTACCTTCCATGACCAGTCACGCACATGTTGAGGTCCCTCGAACGTGCTGTCGTTTTCGAACACTCGTGCCAGCATGTCTTGGTAGGCGTCTTCAGACAGGTGGGACTGACGCAGAATCGACCACGCAAGGGCAATCTGTTTTGTCCGTTCGGGCATCAGTGCTCTAAGAATGTCGGTGCGGTCCATACCGTATATCATGCGCGAGATATAAAAGTGTGGACATTGTTTGGGGAAAAGAGTCTTCGTCTGGCGACCATTCTTGGCGGATGCCGCTGAAAACTGCATTAAATGGGAACGCACGGTATCTGGCACTATGTCTCAATACGCTTACGGCTCGTCCCATTCTGTTTCTTGCTTGCCAGAGTAGACTGTTTGGCTGTGCCCAATGTGTGAGAACCTTGCGAACGTGCCGTTGGCTGTCTTTCGTTAGCAGCAAGTTTGTCGGATAATTTTTAGGTAAGAAGGGAAGAAGACCATGAGGTTGTGTTCCTGCTTCATTCTTCTGGTTATGGCATCTGTAGCCAGAGGAGAATGGAAGGTAGCTCCCAAGGCAATGGTGACTCGGTGGGGCAAACAGGTAACTCCCCAGAATGTTTGGCAAGAGTATCCACGCCCCCAATTCCGACGTGATGAGAACTGGAAAAACCTCAACGGTTTATGGCAGTATGCAATTTCCAAGAATGGGGTAACTCCTCAAGACTATCAGGGCGATATTCTTGTGCCCTTTCCCGTAGAGTCAGCACTGAGTGGTGTGCAGCGGCTGCTCGCCCCTGATGAGACGTTGTGGTACCGGCGTATGTTTCGTCATCAAACGCGTGGTGGACATCGCACTCATTTGCATTTTGAGGCGGTCGATTATGAGTGCACCGTATACATCAATGGGAAAAATATTGGGTCACACAAAGGAAGCAGTGACCCGTTCACGTTTGATATTACGGATGCGTTACAGCCGGGGGATAACCAGTTGGCCGTGAGTGTGGTTGACCAGACTGCACCATCGCAGACCCTCGGGAAACAATCACTCCAGCCCAAAGGGATTTATTACACCCGCGTGTCAGGGATTTGGCAGACCGTATGGTTAGAAGATGTACCTGAGCGACATTTTCACATGGTCAAAATGAAGCCGAGGATAGCTGAGGGTACGTTGCGTGTGTTGCCAACTCTTGAGGGGCAGCCGTTGAAGTCAGAGCGCATTGTGATCACTGTCCGTGATGGTGAACGCGTAGTTGGTGTTGCTGACACCGCTTTGAGTGTGCGGATACCTGATGCAAAGCTCTGGTCACCTCGAAGCCCGAGTCTCTATGACATCACTATGGAGTTGTTCGATGGCGAAGAGCTGATCGATCGTGTCGAGTCGTATGCAGCCATGCGTGAGATAGGAACTGTTCGCGGACCTGGTGGCCAGATTCGCATGACCTTGAATGGCAAAGTGGTGTTCCATTACGGGACATTGGATCAAGGTTGGTGGCCTGACGGTTTGTTGACGCCACCCAGTGATGCAGCGATGCGTTTTGACGTCGAGTATTTGAAGAAGTCCGGTTTCAACATGATCCGAAAGCACATCAAGGTTGAGTCCCGGCGTTACTATGCTCATTGTGATCGAATTGGGATGATGGTTTGGCAGGATATGCCGAGTACTGGCGGGAGGCCATTTTGGAGCAAACTTGCTCCACATCCGGTGGAGGATAAATGGCCTGCAGGACACCACGACCAGTTCGTTCAGGAATTGAAGTCGATGGTGGGCAGTCTTCGAAATCATCCATCAATCGTGATGTGGGTGCCCTTCAATGAACGATGGGGTCAGCACGAGACTATTCGAGTTGGTCAGTTGATGGAAAATCTTGATGTCACACGTTTGGTCAACGTTGCCAGCGGTGGCAACTTCTTTCCTGTCGGCGATGTTGTGGATCGCCATAATTATCCCGAACCGATGTTTCCGTTCGAAGACCAACGATTCAATGACTACGTGAAGGTCGTGGGCGAGTTTGGTGGCCATGGCTTTGTAGTCCCCGGTCACCAATGGAATGCAGAAATGCGGAATTGGGGATATGGAGATTTACCGGCTACAAAAGATGAATACAGGCAGCGATATCAGCGGTCGTTTGACGAACTCATGAAACTCCGACGCCGAGGTGTGGCGGCAGGTGTGTATACGCAGACGACCGATGTTGAAGGTGAGGTCAACGGATTGATGACCTATGATCGAGAAGTTCAGAAGCTTCCAGCTGACGAGTTGCGGCAATTGCACGAACCGGCTCGTTTCTAAATTGTGCGGAGCACATTTCGGATTGTGCGCCCTATTGGTGATGATTTGATTTTAGATCTTCGGCTTTACAATCGACCATTCAAAGACGATCTGTTTTGTCCGCGTGGGCACTCTGAAGAATGTCAGTGCGGTCCATGACATACATTCTGCGTCAGATGTGAAAGTGTATCTACACCAACTGTAACCCTGAAAAACCTCATTGTGGGTGGTGGTGTAAACGGCATGCAGATCACAACGTGTCTGATTTAAGGCTTGAGTATGCGAAGCGTTCCGGCTGCTGTCGTGGGGCGTGTGCACGGCCGTCGGTGATCGGCTCGTGCTGAGATCCGCCGCGATTGATCGATTGCCAAGTATGTTGATGTGCATTGTTGATACATTGTGTTGGAGCCGCTTAAATTAACTGCATTATTTTCCGAGTCGAGACCAGTGTGGACGTATTAACAATAGTAGGTAGGACCCAATGAAAAAAGCACTCATAGCGATGTTGATAGCGGTGTTGATAGCGGTGGGTCTGATTAGTGATGTACGTGCAGATACTCCACCCAACGTGATCTACATCTTGGCAGACGACCTCGGTTATGGTGATTTGAGTTGCTACGGTCAGACGCATTTTCAGACACCGAACATCGATGCCTTGGCAAAAGAAGGCATGAAATTCACGCAGCACTATTCCGGGAGTACCGTTTGTGCTCCGTCGCGTTGCGCGCTACTCACGGGTAAACACATCGGTCATGCAGTGGTGCGTGGGAATTCCGAATTGATGCCGGAGGGGCAGCAGCCGATGCCGGCCGATACCGTTACCATGGCGCACATGTTCCGTAAAGCCGGCTACACAACGGGCCTGTTCGGAAAGTGGGGTCTTGGTGCGCCGGGCAGTGTCAGTGAGCCACTCAAGATGGGGTTCGATCGCTTCTATGGCTACAACTGCCAGCGGCAAGCGCACCATTATTATCCCTACTTTCTTTGGAACGATAACCACCGCGAGATGCTGT
>WLWF01000541.1_pt1 | contig 35667 bp, 59 predicted proteins | sample 6718331 | NCBI WGS metagenome assembly WLWF01 (sample SAMN12718692, study PRJNA515312) | sponge metagenome | isolation source: marine sponge | host: Mycale hentscheli | place: New Zealand: South Island, Marlborough, Capsize Point | collected 2003-05-01 | reverse complement strand
ACCAGAACGAAGCGGACGCTGATGCTGCTATTGCATTGAAAGCAAACATTGCTTCACCTGCTCTGACCGGTACGCCGACTGCTCCTACTGCAGCCGCTGATACCAACTCAACGCAGATTGCTACCACTGCTTACGTACAGACTGAGATTGCCGATTTGATTGACGGCGCACCCGCTGGCTTGAACACTCTTAACGAGATTGCTGCAGCCATCAATGATGACGTTAATGCACTCAGTAACGTCACCACTCTGGTGAACGCAAACGAGACCCACGTTGATAATCTCGTCACTCTTTCTGGTGTTGCTAAAGATGCTGTCAGCCTAGGCACCTTCACTGGTTCAACGATTACCGACAACGTCGTTTTAAAAGTTGCACTCCAAGAATTAGAGACTGAAGTTGAAACGAAGATTGCTTCTGAAACTCTGACGCTCACCGCGTTCCAGACCGTGGTTGCGGCTTCTTCTGACTTTGCTGACTTCAAGTCCCGCGTTGCAGCTCTTTGATAATTAACCATAATTAATTAATGCCTGCTTGATATTCTCAAGTGGGCATTTTTATTACCTATTGCTAGACTTAAGTTATATAGAAGAATAGAAGTATGTTTCAACCAGAGGACTTTGAACTACCGCTAGAAAAGCAATTAAGAATGCGAGTCATAACTCAAGAGATTGATGAATGCAAGGACATAAAAATACTGCAAGAGAACTTAAAGCAGTGTGCAGAGTCATTAATGAAGTACCAACATCTTCTTTCAGTAGCTATCTCTAACCAAATTGAAAACGACTTAAATCGAATGGCAGATAAAATAGTAGAAGAAGCTATGGAAATGATCAATGGCAGTTCAGAACAAGGTAGCGTTTAATCGTAAATATCTTGCAAACAATGTAGGACATTTAGCAGGACCACGAACACTGATTGTAGATACAAGCCAATCTCCTGTAGTTAATCCCATTCCTCCTAGTGGAGGCAATCCCTGATGGCTGATCCGTTAGGTACAGTAAAGCAGGAGTTTGGTAAGTATTGGGTGTATGTTAACCCCAATATTTTTAAAGGACCAAACACTTGGGACGTAGCAAACATTCCGTTTTCTCCTGATGGCTGCGTTAATTCTGTTAGTGCAGTCCTGCCTATATCAGCAGAGCAAAATTATGCTGGCGTAAATTTACAATTCAGTATTGTTAGACTTTCAAATATACCTTCGTCATTTTCGTCTAGGTCTTTAGCGTTATCAAATCTATTAGATAATAGTCCAAAACCGTATCCACGTACTGTTTGTATATCTGACGTTACTGGAACTTTACCCGTTAAGTCTGTAAACGAAAGAGATAAAGTAGCTCTTTATTTTTCAATCAAAGAGTTACCTACAATGAGTGACTACCCTGACTGGGAGACAGACGGGGGTTTACCTTATAATGAGACTAGGAATCTAAACGGTATAACAGGTGATGAGCCACTAGTTTCAGAGCTTGTAGGTGACACAGTTAACGTTTCATTCAACATTAATTCACTGCCTGATATCTAAGAGCTATGGCGTTAAAAGCATCTGACGTATTTGTTGTACAGCAAGCTACAGGAGCTCAAGCTCTTGCCAAAGTATCTGCTTATGAATTGTCTGAGTGGGTTGAAACTACTGGTGGTGTTCATTACATCGGTACTGCAGATTTTACAAACGCAGCTGTTGAGCCCCAAAGTCCAAACATTGGTGATCTCTGGATTAACAGCGCCTCATCTATAGGTACGTTTGCTTGGACATATAATCCTAACGAAGCATTACCTACTGTCTCTCCAAATGATAAAGCAGTATGGAACAACACTTACTGGGATGTTCTGCCTGCTGATAGTGGTACGTCAGTTGTAGAAGTACAGGCAGCTCTTCCAATTACTGTTGCAAATTTACCTGATCCAACACGACCGATCGTTGGAATTAATCAGGCTACTACAACTACTGATGGTTCTGTAACCCTTGCTAGTGCAGCAGATCTCACTGCAGGCAGCAGCGGTGTTGTCGTGACTGCAGATCAACTGGCATCTGTTATTACAGACCTTGACCAACTAGAGCAGGATGTAAGTCTGCTAGGACCTGGCACAGTTACAGCTGTACTTTCCGCTGTACCTGGCGACCCTATTACAATTACTGACTCAACTACTACACCAACTATTGCAATTAAAGATGCAAATATAGTGGAAAAAGGTGTAGTCGTATTGGCAAGCGATATAGATATCACACAGAGGACAGCAGGGAAGGTTGTACAAGCAAGTCAATTAGATAAAGCTTTTACAGTAATTGATGGTGGCATATACGCTATTACCGAACTGTTGGGAACCTGGAGTAGTCAGTGCACTGGCCCAGTTAGTGGTGACTACACTTACGACAAAGCTTTTGACGGCGACACAATTATTTCAGCTAATAGATGTGTACCAGCAGCAGGAGGATCAGTATCGTTTATACCTCAAACTGAAATCAGCGGAAACGTGAGTGTATGGGTGACAATGTCTGTCAGCCCATTACCTGCAAATTCTTTTACTGTAAATGGAATTGATTACACAACACTTATTTCTGCTGCAGCCGCTGGAGATATTGATACAGCTGTATTAGTGCAGATACCTGAATCTTCAATTAATACTACTCAAGGCATTACCTGGACAAACAGTGGATTCATAGAAGGCATTGTTGGTTTAGCTGGCATTGCAGTTGGAGGATCTATGCTTGTTGATCAGTAGTAGTTGCTAAACTAAGTCTAGAGTTATTACTCAGTAATAGAGGTTCTTACCAATGAAGATTCAGATTAAACGCTCTAATGTGTTAGAGAACGGTGTGGCTAAAGAGCCCACCACAGCACAAATGGAGTACGGAGAGTTAGCACTTAACTACAACTCTATTGACCCTGCTTTATTTTTTGAAGACAGCGCTGGCAGTATTCGACGCATTGGTGGCAAAAACTCAGTCACATCTGAATGGGAAAGTACTGGTGACGAACTGACGACCAGTAACCCTAATGCAAGCGTTACTATCCCCGGCTCACTGACGGTTAATGCCGGAGCCACTCTTCGTGGTCAGTTGATTGAGAAAGTGATCATCGGCTCCGGAGCTCCTGGCACGATTGATCTTGAGCCTGGCAACGTTCATTACTACACAACTGCAGGTGCGGGAGCTATTACTCTGAACTTCAGGCGTAACGCTGCTGAGTCATTAGACAGCTCACTAGCAGTAGGCGAGACTGTTGCGATCACTGTGCTTGCTACGACAACTGATGTGAACTACTACGTCACGACAGTTCAAGTCGATGGTGTAGCTCAGACAGTCAAGTGGATTGGAGCAGAAGCTCCTACTGAAAGCGCAGGAGCTGGCGTAGATGCATACAGCTTTCAAGTCATTAAGACAGCAGCTAACACTTTCACAGTGTTTGGTTCTGTCAATAACTTCGGTTGATAGGAGGATAATATGCCAGTAACAGGTTTAGCTGGACTAGGCGGTGGTCCCTTCGGAATTGGTGGACCTTTCGGAAGCAGCGTTAATTCAATGGTTAACGCACCCACAATTCTTACACCAGCAAATGGTGCCATAGATCAAGCTTACAGTCTGACAATTACAGCTTCAGCGTTCGATCCTGAAGGTATGATCGACACGCACGTCAGTAGTGACTGGCAACTTGCAACTGACTTAAACTTTGTAAACGTAGTTGCATCGTCGATTGGTGATACTTCCAATCTGACATCCTGGTCAGTCAGTAATTTAGAAGCTGACATTACTCACTACGTTCGTGTGCGTTATACAGGGGAGTCACCGGAGCGGGTGTCTGATTGGTCTGCAGTATCTAGCTTTACAACGCTGTCATCCTTTATTCAAGCACCATCAATCCTTAGCCCAACAGGTCAATTAGAACTTAATCCAGTTAATTTGACTTCATCTGCGTTTCTTTCAGGCGGAAAAGTCACAACTCACGTTAGCAGTGATTGGCAGATTGCAACTGACAGTAACTTCAGTAGTGTAGTCAAATCTACAACAAACGATACAAATAATAAAACCTCCTGGGTGCCTAGCGGTTCTCTTGAACAAGGTGTGACTTATTACGCTCGTGTGCGTTATACAGGCGGACCGGAAGCATTGACATCAGATTGGTCTGCAGGTCAATCATTCCGAATGATGGCAGTGCCTGTTATTCAGTGGGTTAGTAATACTCCTAGCTCCTGGTCACCTACAGCTGGCGATAACAGAACGTTTAATGTTACAGCAACTGACACCGCGAATCCTGGTGGCGCGCATAACACTTACAGCTATCAGTGGTACAGAAATGGATCACCTGTAAGTGGATACACAGGTCAGTACTTTGACTATTACAATCCTGTGTACTACAGCGATACCGGGAATAATTTTTACTGCCGAGTAACTATTACTAATGCAGCTGGTAGTGCATCTAGTAACTCTACAACTTGCAGTATCAGTGTCACTCGCAACGTGGGCTGTGATGAGGTGCAGAGACTAGAGAACATTAATTTCTCAGGTGCTGGAGGTAAACCCGGTAGTGGTACTAATAACTGGTGCGACGAACGGTATAGCAACAACATAAACGGTGTCGACTATAGAGACGTCTGCGGAGTTGCTTGGGACATCGACAGCTTTAGAGTCCGTGCTCGCCCTGGAAGATGCCCTTCAGGTTATGACATTACTCTCGAATTTAAACTTGAAGGAAATGGAATTAACTACAGTAAAATAGACAAGCAAAGCGCTGGTGATGGCAATTATGCCTATTACGGAGTAAACACTAATTGGATGGACGTGAATGGCGGCAACCTCGACGGCTTCCGATTTAAAATAATTTTCCGAGCAGGCAATCAGTACACTCAGTGTAGTGATGGCAGCCAAGTTGATATTCAACCCGAGCAGGAAAATAATGCTATAGGCAGAATCAGTATTAAGACACGTACGTATCGATTTGATAGCCGCCCGTAATTAAACCATATAGCGCTGGCAGGTTTGATAGTTTGCCAGCCTATCTTCATAACCGTTCCAACCACCGTTAATACGGCGGCAACACTGATCAAAACCGTCTGTTAGACACACGTCTAGTAGGCGGTTTTCTTCTATCCAAACGCGGGCAGAGGTGAACGGATATCTGTTTGATACATACTCAACACCGTTCATAACCTTAGGGTCACCAATACCGTCAGCCAGCCTCTGGTAGTTGTACCGACCGGTGAGTTGCAGAACACCTGCTCCTTTATACTTAGGTCCGTCCGTCGGTCCATTACCTAGGTCAGAACGATTGTTGTAAGCCTCACCTGAAGCAATCTCTTTCATATACACGAAGTTAGCAGTCTCGTGCATCATATTTGCCATCAGCATCTGCATTGCATCAAGGTGCTTGTCAAAGCCAGTGTCTGCAAACAAACGATTGCAATCGTCGCAGAACGGTTGATCGAAAGCTGATGCTTTGTATCCAGTCAACTGCTGCATTAAAAAAGGAGTGACGATACCTTTAGTAGGCTCACCAGCAGGGGGCTTGCTTTGATTCCTGTATTGCTTGATCCAGTCACTGTTCTCTTCTAAATGATCAGCAAAGTCGCAGTCCATTTCTTTATACAAAAGCTCAATTGCTTTCTGCTGATGCTCCTCACCTTTGTAATACTTAAAGAAATTTCTGAACTCTTCGGCGGTTATTTGTGCCATAATAATTACAACTCTATGTGGTATTCTACCTACAATAGAGTTACTAAACGGTATACTTATGACTACTAAAGAACGCCAACACTTTTGGGAGATTGTAGAAAGCGGAAGTAATCCGCTGCTCTCGGCAATGTCATCTTTAGTTGAGAAATGGGGAATGCCTGCAATTGTTATGGCATTAGGTGACATCGCAAACGTGTTGTCTGAAGACGCAGTTGATGCCGACAACCTCACACCCAATCAGCGTGGGCTCGTAATGAGCTGCTGCGCACAAGTATCGCACCTCAGCGATATGATGCACGCTGAGATGGATCATATCAAAGCTAATCAATGAGTGAAGAAGAACGCGCTAATTGGCAACGTATTAAAGATGTGATGGAAGAAAAAGGCACAACGGATAATTACTTTTACACCCGTGCTTGTGCCATTGTTGGTGGTAAATCAGACCCATTAAAGCCGTTAGAATAGTACCAGTGTTGCTGCTTGTAAATGGCTGATAGAGCAGGTGCTAAGTCTAAAGCAAAGACTTACACTAAAAGCAAAAAGAAAGGCGCAATGGATGGTATGACCGTCAAAGGCGGACATAAACTATCTGTTAAAGAAGGCGCAGGACTGACTGCTAAAGGTCGTGAATCTATCAACCGTAGGACTGGTAGTAACTTAAAAGCTCCTGCTCCTAACGGTAAGCCCGGTACTAAAGCCGGCGCCCGTAAGAAATCATTCTGTGCTCGCTCACGTGGCTGGACTGGTGAACGGGGTAAAGCAGCACGTCGTCGTTGGAATTGTTAATGGACAATGAGTTCCCTACACGAATGGCTGGTCAAGCGCTACGACCAATGGTCAATACAGGCGAGGGCTGCGCTAAGAAACCTGAAACGTATCCAGTAAAACCACGTGGCGGTATGTCACACGGACCATCTCTATTAGGACAACGTAATGTCTAAACAAAAAGCACAAGCATTCTTCGAAAAGAAGAAAGAAGAAACTAAAGGTAAAATGAAAGGTAAAGAAGAAGGTGATGACAAAGGTCGTGACACTTCCAAGATGCCTGAAGGTCTTCGTAAGCACTTCGAAAAGAAAGGTAAGAAGTAATGTCGTTTCAAAGGTCAGAGGACGGGTACTATCAAGTACCTATTGTTGCGCTAGGTGAACGCCTGCGTGATAACTTTGGCCTGACAATCAAAGAGCACGAGCACTTTGATCCAGTAGATAACGTTCATTCACCTAATAGCTATCACTATCAAGGTGAAGCTATCGACGTACAAGATTGGCGTGATGACGTTATTGATGGCGTTGGCTGGCAAGACCGCACAGCAAACTTAGGTAATTTGCTGCGTGGCGCTGGCCCTGAAGTACTAGGACCTGGAGACAGTGGTCACGATTCTCATTTACACTTAGCTGCTACTGATGGTGTATTTAACTTAAACCAGCAGCAGTACGACACCCTGTTTGGTGGTAAAGCTGGCGGTAGAAACGCAACCTTTGCTTCTTTTACAGCACCTGAAACACCACAGCAAACTGATGGTACACCTACTCCAGAAAGAGTGGAGGCAGTTACTAGAACTAAAGAATATTCTAAAATGAATAAAGCGGAGATGAACTCTGCTTATGACGAGATGCGTAAATCAGATCCAGCTAAAGCTGCAACTGAAGGCATCAAAATGCACCGTGCTTTCTTCAAGAAATAACTATGGCTGACGGTACCGCTACTAAGAAAGATCCACAAAAGTGGGCTCAAGCTAAAGCTAGGGCTAAAGCAAAGATGGGAGGCAAGCACAGCGCCCGTGCTATGCAGCTTGCTACTAAATACTATAAAGATAGCGGTGGATCATACTCTGGTAAAAAGCCTTCGTCTAAAGACAACAAGTTGAAGAAGTGGGGTAAGGAGAAATGGCAAACCAAAGATGGCCCCGGAGATAAGGCTAAGCAGTCAGATGGTTCTACCAAGCGTTATCTACCTAAGAAAGCTTGGAGCAAACTCTCTGATAAGGAGAAGAACGCCACTGACGCCAAGAAACGCGCTGCTTCTCGTAGAGGCGAAGGCGTAACTTCAAACACACCTGCAGCTAAGTCTGCTGGTAAATCCGCCCGTGGAGGTAAGTAACTATGTCTGCTCGTCAATACAAAGTACAAGGCATTAACATCTATGGTGGACAACCAGTCACTAGAGACAGTGCTCCTGAACTCAATATTACAGAAGTAAAACCACACGGTCGCACTGTTGTGACATTCCCTAAGTGGTTTGATATTACTGCCGGCTCAATCATTTATATCAACTGCAACTTCATTACATTTGAAACAGACACAGGTGACCTGTACTATTTAGTTTGGCCATACAACCCAGATGCTGAATTAAGGGCACACTGGGATGAAATGAAGAATGAGGTAGTCATTGACTATCACCGTAATGTGAAACACATTGCGATGTACTGTAATGACAGAGTGACTATCCTTAAAAGCTGGATCACTGGTACAGCAGTTGGTCAGAAGCCTACTGTGCGTATTTGGAATACAAGCTGCCCTGGTGATAATACAATTATCAGTTGCTGGAATATTCCACGCTTGCCTAGACTTGATACGAATGATCAGAAGGCAACTAAGTCAACAGAAATGTTTGGAGTGTGTGTGGATATCCCAGGATTACCTGTGCTTAGTTAAGCTAAAATAGAGAAAAGTTTTGAATAAAAGTGATGGCTATTCAAGGTAGTGATTCTATTGTTGTTCATAGAGGTGGAGCAGACTACCGTACTGAAGCGTCGGAGTTGATTGCAGGTAAAGGTAATATTCAACTAAAGCAGGGCAATACTGAACTTGGTAGGTTTAATGTTAACCAAAGCAACGATCAGCTGATCACTATCCCTGAGAGTGAAATTACTAGCATCAACGGTCAGACTGGTGATGTCATTATTGATGCAAACGATTTAAATATTGAGTTCCCAGTTACCAGCGTCAATGGTATGACTGGCGACGTGCTTGTTGTCGGCGGGGGTGGTGACGTTACTAGTGTCAATGGTATGACAGGTGATGTCACTGTTGATGTGCCTGTCTTCAGTGTCAACGGTATGACCGGCGATGTGCTTGTCTTGGCTGACGATCTTAACATTGAATTCCCAGTTACTAGTGTTAACGGCAATACTGGCGATGTAACTGTTGATGTGCCTGTCTTCAGTGTAAATGGACAGACGGGTGATGTAATTGTCTCAGCTGATGATTTAAATATTGAATTCCCAGTCACTAGTGTTAATGGCAATACTGGTGATGTAACTGTTGATGTGCCTGTTTTCAGCGTAAACGGTCAGACAGGTGACGTCGTAGTTGATATTCCAGACGTACCGGTCAACAGTGTCAACGGTCAATCAGGTGATGTACTTCTATTCCTGAATGACTTGCAGGATGTAAGTACTGTAGGAGTGACTAATGACCAGCTGCTTGGTTGGAATGGGACCAGCTGGGTACCTACAGCTCCAGTATCAATGCCTCCTAGCTCAGCGCTTAAAGGCTTTATTGATGTAGCAACTGCTGCTCCTGCAGCAAGTGCTGGAGACCTCTGGATTCATCACAAGAACCCTGCAGGCAGTAGTGTTGCAGCTGGTAGCTGGACTGGGATTGCTGGTCAAACTATTGATGAAGGCACTTACGTTATTTATTCAACTGATAACCAATGGTATGCCGGTAATAATGCAAACGATCTGACGCAAATTCAGTCTGATTGGAATGAAATCGATACTAACGATGCTGCATTTATCAGGAATAAACCTACAATTGGCGACGGTGATTACAACTTAAGTGCAGGCGCCGGCGTTTATTTTAGTGGTGACTCTCTTTTCTCTGCCAACCAAAGCATTGATGCAGCATTAGAGATTGGCATTGATACTGTCTGGTTTAACAACCAAGCAAATACTGCTGTAGGTAAAGGTAACTATACAGTCAGTGCAGATACCGGCATTCAATTGAATGGTGATTTGTCGTTTAACGCTAACCAGAGCAGTGATGCAGTAATTAGTGTAGGAGTAGACTCAGTATGGCTGAACAGTCAAATTGATAATTCAATCGGCAATAGCGTAGGCGAAGGCGATTACAGCTTAAGTGCCGGCGCCGGCGTTTATTTCAGTGGAGATGCGTTATTCAACGCAAACCAAAGTACTGATGCAGCTCTTGAAATCGGTGTAGATAGTATTTGGTTTAACAACGAAATTGATAGTGCACTGGGCAATAAAATAGGCGACGGTACTTATACAGTCAGCACTGATGCAGGAATCACTGCAAGTGGTGACTTGAGTTTCTCTGCTAATCAAAGCACTGATGCTGTTCTAAACTTAGGAGTAGATAGTCTCTGGTTTAACAGCCAAATCTCTAGTGAAGTAGGTGATGCAAGTATTATGTTTACCGGCGGTCAAGGTATTAACGTTACTGGCGATACTCCTACAGCAAACCAGAAGACCTACAGCAACACCTCGTTTGCAGTTGATGTTGGTAATGGCCTTGCGTTCAATACGTCAGATCAGTTGATTGCTGACCTCCAGTTTATTGAAAACAACATCAGTGCATCTGGTGGATTAGATGAAGCTCCAACTGACGGTAACTTATACGTACGTAAAGGTGATACTGAGTCGTGGCTACGAGGACTGCCGTACGACATCAGTACCTTACCAGCGTTGTCTTGATAAGGGAGGTATAGAATAATGAGTACTATTGAACCTCAATCAACACAAAGTCTTGATGAATGGTTTCCAGCATCCGCATCAGAAGAAAGTGATTGGTATGCAATTACTTATGGAAACGGTAAGTTTGTAGCTACTGCAAACTATGGAGTTGACAACAGGGTAATGTACTCTGAAGATGGCATTACTTGGACATCAACATCTGCAGCAGCAGCAAGCAACTGGAAATCAGTTGCTTATGGAAACGGTAAATTTGTATCCGTTTCAGCGAATACAACTAACAAAGTAATGTACTCTGAAGATGGTATTAACTGGACATTAACATATGGAACGGAAGGAGAGCGCTGGTACGATATTACTTATGGAAACGGTAAGTTTGTAGCTGTTTCAAATAAAGCAACTAACAGAGTAATGTACTCTGAGGATGCTATTAATTGGACAGCCTCATCTGCAACAGAACAAAATAGTTGGTATGCAATTACTTATGGAAACGGTAAGTTTGTAGCTGTTTCATTGAATGGAACCAACAGAGTAATGTACTCTGAAGATGCTATTAACTGGACAGCTGCATCTGCAGCAGAACAAAATTATTGGTATTCAGTTACTTATGGAAACGGTAAATTTGTAGCTGTTTCAGGTAATGGGACTAAGAGAGTAATGTACTCTGAAGATGGCATTAATTGGACAAGCGCATCTGCAGCACGACAAAATGATTGGCAGTCAATTACTTATGGAAACGGTAAATTTGTAGCTATTTCAACTGATAACACCAACAGAGTAATGTACTCTGAAGATGGCATTACTTGGACATCAACATCTGAAGCAGAAACAAATACTTGGAGGGATGTTACTTATGGAAACGGTAAGTTTGTAGCTGTTTCATCTGATGGAACTAACAGAGTAATGTATGCTGAATCTGTACCTCCCCCATCAATTGAAGACGTAACTCTTACTGCAGCAACTAAGCACGGTAAAGATCAAAAGTCAGGTCCCTTTTCAGCTGAATTTGATGGTGATGCGGACGATGTCACTTACCTTTGGGAAGCAGGCGATGGTGATCAGATCTTTAACCCTTACGGGAGGGAGACTGACATAAAGTTTGCTAACGAAGGTACAACAACTGTTACCTGCACATTAGAGTCAGACACTGCTGATGACTCACCTGTTGTTGTAACTCAGGATGTTGAAGTCGTTGCTTTTAGTGGTGCTGAAGGTTATACCTTTGCAGTCCAACGTGGGGATACTGTGTACTCCTGCTTGGGTATTGATCTGAAAGATAAATTACAGGCAGATGATTTAATGATGCTAAGGCGTGGTGATATTGATTATAAATGGACTGTTAAAGAGCATATTGATAGGCCAGAATGGATAAATAACCTTGATCCATCTTTATCGATTCTACACATTCAAAATTTAACAGAACCTTTTGTACCAATCGCCGCATCCCGAATTATTGATAAAGATGGGAATCAATATCAAACAACACCGGCTGGATATATGACAATTCCTGCAGATGGGAATGATTGGTATGTTTCTGGTGTAACACCCAGAATGTCTCCTAACCAAAAAGGCGCTAATGCTAATTGGGACTTTGGTCCTCATACAGATACGTCAAAGATGAAAAGCTTTATGAGATTTTTACAGAGTGCTACGAGCTTTAATGGAGATGTTAGTTATTTAGATACATCTTCAGCAGGCGATTTTTTTGAAATGTTCAACTGGTGTGAAAGCTTTAATCACCCTAGCATAAAGAAATTTATGTTTGCTGCGCACCCAGATCCAGATTCCTTAAGTAAACCAGGATGCAAGAAAATGTTTTTTAACGCAAAATCTTTTGACCAAGACATTAGTCATTGGGATACATCTGAAGTCTATGATATGGAGAGTATGTTTTATGGCGCAGAGGCGTTTAATCAAAACATTAGCAATTGGGACACATCCTCAGTTTCTAATATGAAATCAATGTTCAATAATGCTTATGCATTTAATCAGGATTTATCGCAATGGTGCGTTTCTTCTATTACTAGTGCTTCGTCATATGCATATTTTGCTGGTAATTCACCTATTGATGGTACAAACAAAATGCCTGTCTGGGGAACTTGCCCACGTGGTGAAGACCAGGCATAATTTCATTTAAAATATAAGTACCTACTTAAGTAATTACAATGGACGTTGATATTTCTCAATTACAATCTGGTGACCTGTTTATGTGTACTGGGGCTGATGGCGTTACGTATAAGACAAGTGGAAGTGTAGTTATAGATCTGCTTAGTTCTATTGAGTGCTCTAACATTTCTGAGTTACCCACACTAGGTAGTTCAGAGCAACCTGCTGCCAGATCAACAGAGCTGCTTGGCGTTTGCGTTGATATTGGAAAAGTCGATTGGCTGTCTTAAGTTAAAATAATAAAAGAGATATACAAAGATTATGGCTATTCAAAACGACGATCAGTTTGTTGTACGTAGAGATGATGTAGATTATAAAACCCCAGCTAGTGAACTTTTAACTTATGTTGAAAATAACAGCAGTAGTAGCGGCATTAATGTTGACTTTCCGGCTGCACAAACACCTGTAAATCATAAATGGTATTATGCAAATGACTATACATATGGGTCATACAGTCCTTTACACGGTCAACTGGTTTGGTACATAAACCCAAGCTCTACTTCGCACGGCAAAAGCTGGATAGGTACACATAACGCTAAAGATGCTAAAGATCAGACTGATGTCAGAGATTATGCTAATTCTCGCGCTGTCGACGTCGACGCGGATTATATTGGATTTGTGTACTTTCAGCTTGTAGATACATCTACGGAACAAATAATATATGGAGACGCAATTCTCCCTGTTTATGGTTGTGATCCTAATAACAGCAATAACAGCGCTCCTAATACTATTAGATGGTTCACTGGAAAAAGCTCTCTTTTTACAGATTTTACAACTTTAATGAATATGTGGGATGATAAAATCAATAAAATTGTTAGATGGACTATGGGTCCTACAGATGAAAGCACACATCAAGCTACTGGAGGGGCTATACCTCAATGGTGGTGTGGAGATCTCTACGGTTTTGTACACGACACCGCATTAGAGATTAACGGTAAAACTGGAAATTTGGGAAATACTGACAAACGAACTCATTTTTTACCATTACCATAAAATAGAAACTTCGTAGTAAACTCAGAAGCCCCGCCAGTACTGCGTTCTTACCATTACACAACGCAGAGGGTATGGCTGCACAGTACGAGCACACCCCGCTCGAAGATGAATACCAACAACTACAAAGCTACGGTAACTACGCTGCTTTCTATATACTGTTTATTTAAATAAAGGTAGAGAGGGGAGTAGCCAGGGAATTAAATATAGGTATATAGAAAACTACGGTAGTTAGCGTAGCAACGTAGCTGATAAAATAGAAAGTGAAGATTTAGTGAGAGTTATGTCTGACGATACCTTTCACTTAGCAGAAGAAAGCAAGGTAGCACTACCACTAAAGAACCTTATTGGTATGGTAGTCATTGCTGCTATTGCTGCGTTTACATATACACAAGCAATAAATCGCCTGTCAGCATTAGAGAGAACAGTAGAGCTGATTAATGTAGAAGTAGAAGAGAACGATACCTGGATTGATCAATTCGAGCCTCCTGAAGAAGTGAAGGCAACTGTAAATCGTGTTAGAGAATTGGAAATTCAGATGGCTATTCTACAGACAAGAATAGATGAGCTGAGAAAATAATATACAATAATAATAGATTTAAGTAACTACTATGGCCGTATTAGAATCCGCTGCTTTTTGGATCATCATCGCTGCAGCATCTGAGATTATTGCTTTGAGTCCGCTCAAAGATAATTCGATTGTTCAGCTCGTCTTGGGTGTGCTTGATTCACTTAAAGGTAAGACAAACGGAAAAAAGAGCTGAGCAACATTCCCGATGACGGGCAATGGCTCTTTCGTTTCAACACCCGGTCAAGTTACGACCGGGTCAATCGCTACATTCAAGCAAAGAAATTCTACGCTACCCTTCCACATAAGCTTGACCAGGCGGAAGAGGATTGGCATAAAGCGCAGCCAGCTAAAGAACAGAAGTGGGAAACCGCAGAAACAGGTACATTTGGCGAAGAAGGATGGTCGATTTCCAGTTCTTACAAACCTCATAAGAGTGATGATTGAGCAAGCAATTCCAGTTGTAATAGCAATTGTTACAGGTACAGCAGTACTATTTAATAAAGTAAATGCAAGAGTGACGCTGCTTGATCATCGTGTAGATAAACTAGAACTTAAACTAGTAGAATCCTTTACTACTAAGCAGGAGTTCTCTGCTGCAATGGTGCGGATGGAAGAGCATATGATTAGGATAGAAGATAAGTTGGATAAACTTGTTGACAAAAAGTGCGCTACATAAACCCATAAGAGTCAAGTGTTAAGTAGAGTGTACTCAAGTTGCTAACTAACAACTAATATGGGTATTGCTGAAGACTGGAAGGACTTAATGTTCGACCTTAGTTGCCTTTCTAAGAAGGTAGCTAAACGCAGATTTCGCAAATCAATTAAATATGGTTGGGGTGGATTCTGTGCTTATTGTCGCTGCAGCAGAGCGACAACACTAGATCATTTAAAACCAAAATCTAAGGGGGGTTCGAGCTTGAGAAGTAATCTCATCCCTGCCTGTCGAGAGTGTAACCACGCCAAAGGAACCCAACCTTGGTTAGTATGGTTTCAAGAACAGTCTTTCTACAATGAGACTGCTAAAGAATTAATTGAAGAATGGATTACAAACAAACGTTTTATTGAGGAAGAATTAGATGAATGCAGATCTGACTATCGAACAGAGGTTTGCTTTAACGAGAGCCCGCTACGAAGTTTCTCGGATGAGCCGCCCTGCCCTGGAAAAAACAGCCTTGCGCCTGCTTAAGTCCCGTATGGAACAAAAGAACGGAGTGCAAACTACGTTAATGTCTAACGGCATTATGTTTAAGATTGACGAGCAGCAAGCAGGTCTACCGGAGATCATTTCAGAAGATACTTTTATGGAGCTTCTAGAAATGAATATGGATGCAGATGATCAAATGCCAACAGACATTATGGATGAGGGGTATGAGCACGATGATCTTGAAGATGATGGTCTCACCTTTATTGGATAACAGCTAGACTGACGTTAGTTATATAGATTATCGATGGCAGTTGAGTATATTGTAGGACCAGTGTTAGCTCTGCTGGTTTCACTTAAGTTTTCTGATATGCAGCTTAAGAAGCAGAATGAAAAGATTAATGCAGCTACTGCACAAGTAGAAGCAATTCGAAAAGAGATCAGTCAGTTTGAAACTGAAGTCCCGAAGAAACTAATGGCTACGGTACTGCCTGTTGCTAAAGCAGTACAGAAGCTTAACCAGCAAGTAGGGCTGTGAATGTCAAAGAGGCTAAGAGCATTGCATTCGGCTCTAAGCCAAGCTACAGCCTTGATGAATACTACGCTGCTTGGCAATGGTTGTATGACAACAAAGTAGAGCTTACAGAGCCTGACAGCAACTATTTAGACAAATTAGTGTGTGACGGAAACATTACAATAGATAAGTAACTAAAGATATACCTGTGTCTGCACCTTCACTACGTACACAACCAGTTGACCGCAGACGCTTGACGATGAAAGAGCGGTCTTCTTACAGACCTGGGCAACGGCTAGGAGCCATTGCTAAGGCAAAAGCATTTAAACGACAGTACGCAACCGAGCAGAGCCGCAAGCCGTTTGCAACTGAACAGCGTCCCGGCACCGGTGGATTCACTGCAGGCATTCAAAGGCAGCAGGAACGTCTGCGTATTAAGGGTCAGGAAGAAAGAAGAGCTAAGTCATTCCGCCCAGAGAATGCTATTAGTAGAGATATCTACAAGGAACTGCAGAATTAAAACATAAAAAAAGACCCGCCGTTAGGCGGGCCTTAGTGTGCTTGTGGACCTCACTTAGTATAAGTGCGACCGCGATAACAGAACGTGCCGTGGACAGATTCGCCACCTTGGTGGGCAGAGCAATCGTGACCACGATAACGAGTGATGTTGATTTGAGCATCGTGTTGAGCAGCTGCTTTTTCGATCTGCTTCTTGATGATATTGAGTGTGTTCATTGGAAATCTCCAGTAATGTGTATGATTTCCCGTTCCTTCAGCCGAAGCCTACTTGCGTCCCTATCAAAGGGATGAACGATGTACTTTTAGTATAAATAGATACAGTTGTTCACCGCGAACATTATTCTAGATAAGTAAGTTCTAGGTATGCTTTGTGGAGCTCTGACTGTATTTTTTTGAGGTCTACTTGTTCAGCAGCTTTACCGCCAGGCCATTTCTCAATGTAGCGGTCAAGTGCTTTAACAAGTATTTTTAGGGCATTTGCATCTACTTGAAAGTTAAACAGAAGATTGTCTTTCATATCAACTACCCAGTAGATAGCCCGCAACTAGGGCAATAACAAGCAAGCCAAACATCTTCCAGTTTGCAAAGTCTGCTTGTTTGTATGGTGGCACCTTAGTGATCTTGTATTGAGGTCCTACAAATGACTGTGACAAGTCAGGTCGTAGGAACTCGACGGTGCTGATAGATGTGACGTTCTGAATCACATCACGAATTTGCTGATCAGTTAAATCAAACCATTCGCTTTGGGGTACACGTGAAGCAGCAAACTCTTTGTGCAGGTGCTTCTCTAGCTCACGGTAGGCATCGGTACGCCAATAGCCCAGCAGCGTTGCCTTAGTGCCCACGTGCAGCGCTTTAAAGCGTGAAGTGGGGTTAGTAGTGATGCCAATCTTGTAACCACCAAGAACATTGTTCTTGAGCAGATATAGATATCCAGGTCTAACTTGCAGTTCAATCATAATATTAGTGTGTAGATGCCCAGTTGTCTCCGTGATCAGCTGATGCTGTGATAGCTACACGGAAGTTGTAGTAACGCCCTGCTTCTGGAGCAGCGGCTTCAAGTATTGCTTTGACGCGGTCAACCTCTGCAGGGATTACAGAAAGCTGGACCTCATCGTGCACGTACGCGCAACGTGTGTAGTCAACGTCGTAAGTCAATCCTGCAGAGTCCAACATATCTTGTCCGACCACTACCCAGCGCTTTGAAATAATTGCACCGGCAGACTGAAGCAAATAGTTGAGTGAGGCGTGCTCTGCTCGGCAGAAAATAGGGCGCCCATCAAGGCCCCTAAGACGACCAGTAGATCTAACTTTAAGTTTGACTGCATCAATCAACGGCTCCAATCCAGGGATAGCGTCAAGGAACTTGCGACGTAGCTCTTGACCAAGTGATTTCTTCTGTGCGTCAGACAGTTCAGGACGCAGACTGTGACCAAGCTTCTGGTCACCTGCACCATAGATGAACGCATACGTGATAGTTTTGACCTCTTTACGTGTACATCCAACACGGTCTGCATTCTGCTGGTGAATATCACCGTTCAGTACAACGTCAGCGAAGGCACCTTCGTCATAGACAGATAGGTAATGCCCCAAGCATCTGAGCTCTAGACCTTCAAGGTCAGCACCAACCATCACATAGCCAGGGTGTGGAACAAAGAGTTCACGTGCCCACGGTGCACTCACAACTTGGCCAAGGTTGGGACCACGGTGTGCGTTGCGTCCAGTCTGCGTAGCCAAAGAGCAGCTGTGATGGATGCAATTGTCTTCCTCAATGGTATTGAACCAGGAGTTAGTACCCTCGCTGAGTTGACCCAGCCACTTCTGCAGAGTGAGTAGACGGATAAACATCTCACACTCATCGTGAAGCTGCTGCTTGCCTTGTTGCAAAGCAACGTCGCGCATCTCAGACATCGTGGCTTCATCGACTTTTGGCTTGCCGGTGTCAGTCACTTTGATGAATCGAGCACCACGGAAGTTCTGTAGAGCCCAAGCAATGTGTTGTCTGCTTGTAGGGTTGAAGTCCAGCAGTCTGGTCATCGGTGCACCAGCTACAAAACCTTTAGTCTTGTTTGCACGCTTAGGTGTATACACCTTCCCAGGAACATAAATGAAGCGTGACTTGATAGTCTCTTCAAGTTTCTCAGCTTCTTCCTGCAACTTTGAACGTACACGTTCAGCTGCGCTCACATCGAAGCGGAAACCACTAGCTTCCTGCTGAGACATAAGCTCAGCCATACGCATCTCAAGCAGTACGCAATCATTCATTAGCAAAGTCCTCAATTTCTTTTTTGTCATCTTTATTAAATCCAAACGACAGTGACTTCTCTTTGTCAGCTTTGTCAGCTCGGTTCTTGTGACCAACCTTGGCTACTGATTCCATAACACGTAGTGTGTCTTCAGTCGTAGAGCCATCAGGCATACGGCTGTGCACTTCGTTAAAGAGTGGGAAGAAGATATTAGATGCTTCAGTAATCTCTTCAAGTGTCAGTGGGTCGTGTCGCTTAGGTGTATTCATTGGTAATCCTCCATACGTCGTTGCATTAGTTGCCAGAGTTTGAGCGTGACTTCTGTATCTTGGATACAGTAATCAAGCATCTCTGGTGTGTAGTTTTCCCAGCTTCCTTCGTGCTTACCGAAGTCGCCTTTGAAACACTTCAGCCTGTAACCCCAGGCTTCAAGTGAATGTCGTCCATACAATCTCTGCGGCATACCGGCTGGACGGCGTTCAAAGTCACGGTCAGAGATGTGAGGATAAAAAAGACGGCTCAGTACAAGCGTATCTGCAGCTTGTCCTCTGGGTGCAAACTCTGGAAACTGTTCTTTAATAAGCGGAATATCGTAGCCAATAATGTTGTGTCCAATAAGAATGTCTGCTTGTTCGAGGCGAGCTATGCCTTGCGGTAGAGATTGCTCAGGCCGATGGTCATACACAGAAGTGCTGCCATCGACACCGTCACGCATAACAAGGCAGTGAATACGGGAGCCTCTGCGGAGCAAGCCAGTAGATTCAAGGTCAAACAGGAGTTGTGTCTTCATCGTGGGTATTAATTGCATCTGTTGGATCATATTCATCCGTTTGGAATGGATCTTGTCCTGGGAAGAGATCCTGCGGGATGTCACGGTCATAAGTATTTTTGGTAAATCGTGGGTCTTCGTCAGTAAATAGTGGTTCAATTGCAATCGACAGCTCTCTAGCTAGTCGTGCAGCTCTACGGAACTCGTCTTTGTAGTAAGGCTCCCACTCGTGAGCAAGGATTACTAGCCTCCTGATACCCATCAGGTGTGCTTGGAACACACTGGTAGAGAATGGATATCGTGTGCTGTAGATCACAGCTCCAGTGGAGGGAGTGCCACGCTTAGCAGCAGCTGCAATTGCATATGAAATGCAGTCAACTTCTACTTTGCTGTGGGTAAGAATAGATCTACCGTCACCAATGATCTCACGGTCACGCACAATAACGCAGCCACCTGGAGCAGATGGGTGAGTAGATGCTGATTCAATTGTCTTAGCTACAGAAACGAAGTACCTGTCTTTGTTTTTTATATATGTAGGGTCACCTTTTGGGCTCGTCATAACTCACATATTGCTCTGTTTGTTTCTATATTAGAAAAGAGAAAAGCAAAATGTGTATTTCAAATGTATGAGTTTTCTAAGTACGATCAAGGGAATAATAATGAGAAATGGTTGAGCTATCATCCTGTGAATCCTCCTTCTGATCCACCAATGATTGGTGGCGGTGGTGAGGACAGAGTTAACAGTCCTTCGCATTACACACGAGGCAAGATTGAAGCTATTGAGATCATTGAAGATGCAATCAAAGATGCACCGTCAGTAGAAGCTGGTTATAGCCAAGGACAAGTACTGAAGTATCTGCTGCGTGCTTGGCATAAAGACAATCCTTTAGAGGATGTTCGTAAAGCACGTTGGTATTTAAACCGCCTTATTGATTCGTTAGAATGATAAAGCTGCCGGTAGGCAGCCTCAACAGCGCTTGAAAAATATATACTTGTCTTGTAGCTCTAGGCTCTCGTGCGGCAATATGTGCAGCGATAGGGTGGCATAGATGTCAGTGATAGGCAAAGTAGTGTGTTTAAAGTAAACGCTAATACCCTCAGACAATTCTGAACGAGCTGGAATATACCAGGCTACAGGCATTAGGCATTCCCAAGCTTCAGAATCAGCAGATAACCAACTGTTCAGTTCCTCTAGGCGCTGAGCAGTTTTTATTATGTGCTGTTCGTGTGCTTCAGACTTAGGCAAATTTGGCTCGTTTGCATACAACAAGGCGTGCTTCCACATCAACGTGCCATCTTTTTGGATCAGCCTACAGGGATGGACTTTTGCACCTGAAGGTAAGTTATAGAAGTAATTCTGTGCGATGTGCTTGCTCATCCTACGTTCCCCCGACACTCTTCAAAGTACTCAAGATCTTTAGACCAGCTGTCACCTGCGTACTCGTTGTAAATAACACGACCGACATCACGGAACGTGTTGTAGAACAACGTCACTTTGTCAATGTCAGTGAGCGTTTGATCCAAAGGTGGACCGTATATAAGTAGATTCCAGGTTGAAGGAGACACTTGCTCGAAGCCATTAGATGTGGCTCGTAGTTGTTTAACACGTTTGAACGGGATGCAGGCTGGATAATCCCAGATCACAGGAGATGCACGCAGTAGTTCAGACGCACTGCAGAAATATACAAAGCTATTAATGTAGCCATTGCGATATTCATTAATACATTTGTTCAGCCAGACACGGCACTCACGCACAGCACCTTTAGGAGAGCACCATACATTGCCGTGCCAGTGTTCCTGCAACGGATTAACTTCGATGCTTGGAACAGATGTAGCATTCACCAACACCTGCTGTACAGGATCACTCGTCGGATCAAAGTCGATGCTGCCCATTACAGAGCGAGCACGTTCAATCAATTGAGGTGTTGGATATAACGGTAGTTTTAATCCTTTAGCTTCAAGTTTATCCGCTAAATTCTTCTGCGAGCGCTCTAAAGCTCTCTTGGCTCCTACCTGCTTCGACTCCAAATGTTCTTGTTCCAGCATCACTGATCAAAGTAATTAGTACGTTTTTAGACCAGTCATTCTCATCAATCTCTTCCATCAATCCACGCAGAAACTCCAAGATATCTTCATCACCTTCTCGTTCAGCTACGTGAATATCAAATTCAATAGAGTGACCTGACATAAAGGTGGTGGAGTCGTTGCAGAGGTTGATAACTAGCGAACCAGCACCGTGTTTCTCTACACCAGTACAAGCAATGTCGATTAAATCCATAAGGATTAATTCGGCAGTTGCCATTAAGAATTTCTGTTCGTTCTCTTTTTCCTTACCGAACTTGTCGGAAGCAATAAGACTTTTAAGCAGATCGTTTCTTCTAGACATATTTAAATGACTCTTTAATAAGGATAGGTAAATTAACTCTCATCTGTGGAGTTTTCTTCGTTATCAGTAGGCTTCTTGAGTGAATCAGGGTTAGGCAAGTTTGCTTGACTTGTGTGTCTACCTGCAAGAATGTCTTGCATTACAGTCTCGAACCTATCTGCAAAGTGAGAGTCAGGATTAAACAAAAGGTTAGCTCGTTCATCTAGCTCTTCGATAGATGCTTGCTTGGCTTCCTGTTCAAGGGCTCTCTCTACAGCATACTCAGCTACTTGTTGCTTTAGAGTGTGAAGTTGGCACATCAACTCAAACGATTCAGAGTAGCTGTCGTGATCAACAAACACACCAATTTTCTGCGGTACTAAATGAAAAGGGTTGCAGCAATACTTGTTGCCGCAAATTGATTTCACACCAGTAAAGCCAAGGTCACCCCAGGTAAACCACATAGCAACACGCTGTGGGTGGTGCTGTGTAGAGCTAGAGATGCCGTGCCTACGCCAAGAGAATTGAGGCTGGCCAGTTCGTTTGTTGATGCAGCCTTGCCAGTCCCAGCACTGATCAGGGTTTGAAATGTCAACTTGTGACCAAAACTTCAGCGCACGTTTACGTTCACGTTTAAGCAGTCTGTCAATGTTAAATGACAGACGTCCTTCACGAGCAGCAGCTACACATCTAACGCAGGCTTGATGGCTATCAAACCGCATTGATGTAGAGCTGAACCTACCAATCGAATGCCCGGAGTAGATACACAGCTCACCTTCTTCTGCAGTGTTAGACATCTGCACTCGACGACGACCGTATGTATGACCGCCTACGTTGCGGCTGGGCTGTGCTTCTGCCATCAGAATTCTCCTTTTTTACGAACGTGAGTGCCACCGAAAGCAGGGAACTGCTCTTCAGTTGGAAGCAATTCAAGTTGATTGTTGATCATATATTCATACCTAGTGCTATTCTCATACTTAATGCGCACAAGTTTTGAACGAGGTGTGTAGTACTCAGGGTTTCCTACAACTAGGGCAGTCATTTCATTCTGTTTGACAATGACGCGCTGCCCAATCTTGATATCTTTTGCAAGCATAATATATTTTCTTGGTTGGTTTAAGTGTAATAAATATGTATTTAGTTTGTGACTTTAAATACTAGAAGTCATTCAAGATGTGATCATCAGAGATTGGATCATCTTTAGGTCGTTGCCAAATACGAATGGACTTAGATTTACCAGTGCCAGGATCTTTCCTGCTTGTTACTAGACGACGCCAGCCCATAGACTGCAGTACGTCAGCAACACGGCGACCTTCACGTCTGCCTTGGTTACGTGGATCAAGCTCTAGTGCGTGAGTGAGAACGTCAGCTGCAGTAACTTCCTCACGGATAGCTACATAGGTAGCGATCTTATCAAGCCAGGGATCAGGATCACCGAACTCTTGGATGTACTCAGAGATAGCAGCGATCTCACCGCTATTAAACTCGTAGCCAACGTCACTACGGTAAGCCTGAACAGCTGCAGCCCAGAGGCTGTCACGCTCTTCGACTAGTTTTTTCCAAGGGATTTGGAAGGCACCACCCACTTCGAGTGGGACAAATCGACGATTACCGGTGCTATCAACCAGAAACTGGTTGCGATTAGTAGTACCGATAAGAACAAAACGCCGAGACAGTTTTGAAGGAAGCGAAGCATAGGGGTACCGCACCTCGTCAGTGCGTGTAGTAATGAGATTCTTGAAGTTTTCAATGTTCCGTACGTTGAAGTAGTTATCAATCTCAGGAAGCTCAAGCAACCAAGCAACGTGCAGTCTGTACTGCTCTTTCATCAGTGTATCCAGAGGAGTAGTAATCTCTGAGAACAATGATTGTGGAACAAGGTTACGTGCAAACATTGATTTACCTACACCCTGAGCACCGACAAGGATCGGCAGCCAGGACATAGAGCAGCCTGGGTTATACGCACGAGCTACAGCACCGATCATCATTCGCTGCATAGCTAGCGTGGCAATGTTATGAGAATTGCCTAGGAACTCTTTGCCAATTGTGTCCCAGTTGGCGTGAGGCTTTGCGTGAGCAGCACAGTGATCAAGGTATCGACGGATAGGGCAATACATATTGCGACCCGCTGCATATTGAATGGCAGACTTGATACGCTGTTCCGGAATAAATACACCGTGTTCACAGGCAAGTTTGGTAGTCATCAGGTCAAGGTCATTGCCTTGTAATGCAATAGTCTTACCTGAAGGGCTGGTATATTCGATAGCTCCAGTCAGCTCGTTCTTACGCAGATCGTGAAGGATCTCTTTGACTTTATCGACGTCACCTTCACGTTGTTTAGCTAAGTCATCATCAGATTTCTTAGGACGACCACGTCGTTTAGCCTGCTGTGTATCAGGCAGTGGTTCGAATTCAATCACATTATCCATAGGCTTCTCCAAAGCAGCAGTAATTATGTCGTCAAAACTAACTAGCGGATCTACTTCTGTATAACCAGCAGCAGATCCAGCTGCACCAAATCTTAGATTTGACGGCAACTTACTAGTCCAGTTGGGGTCTTGCTTTTTAGCAAGTGAATAAAGTGTAGTATGGCCTGAGTAATTACCGAGACCTCTCCACTTAAAGGGTTGAATGTTTTCATTTTTCTCACCGTGATGACCTTTAAGTACCCAGTCAACCCAGTCATCAAAGAGAACCTTACCTACGCCTGCACAAGAGGCCATAACAGGTAAGAAGTAATCTTCGTACTCACCATCTTCAGAAGGCCGCAGGAACTCACGCAGGAGCCACTGGCAGCGTTTTACATCTACATCTGTGACGTCAGATGCAGTGAAATTTTCTTCTTCGAAAGTAATGTCTTCGAGGAGAAATTGGGGTACAGGTGAGTACTCATTGTTGTAAGTAAACTCAGCTTTTGTATTACCAAACCACAATCGCTCTGGCTTTTGACCACAGTTATCTTTCAAACGTTCGAAACCAAGGTCAGCAAGCAGACGGTTGACAATCAACCAGTACACGCCGCGATGCTCCGACACTGTCTGCAGTACTTTCTCTAGCGGGAACAGAGCGCGGAACCTGTGCTCTTCTTCTGTATGACTAGAAGATGTATAAGTAGCTGCGCACCAATTGCGAGCTGTGTCTGTCTGCCAGAACCTGGCAATTGTGGTGTCACCATCGATGTCAATAACAATGCAGTTGCTACCGCAGCTGTTCTCAGTCAGACGATGACGATCTACAAACCAAGTAGAGCACCAGCCGTAGCCAGCTTTGACCCAACCTTCAAGCCAGGTAATCTCCTCGGTGATATTAAGCCAACCTTTAGCAACTTTCTGCGGGTTGGTTTTGTTCTTGCAGCCCTTGTGCACTGCTAGTTTGATCTTCATTATCCTCCATATCGTGAAATTGTTTACATCGTTTCAAGAACCTGCTTTCGTACAGATTCATTTGGTCACCATCAATAAAGATACCCTGAGAAATTTCAGGTGTTGAGACAATGATCAGTGCCACGTCACAACGGTAACCAGTGCGCTCTTCAAGAGCTAAGCGATAAGCAGCCATCTGCTGCGCACACTTTTGGTATTTACGGAACCCACCAAAGCCCATACGATCACCACGTTCAGGGAACGTATTCATATATGGACCATTACTTGTCTTAAAGTCAGCGATGACTTTGACGCCACCGATCTCACCAATTAAGTCAGGGCAACCTGCATACAGGTGCTCAGTACTCCATACATATGCAACCTCTCTATCATCAGATCGAAGATGGTTCCAGTCAGGACGAAGTGGACGTTCCGACCAATGAATTGTATCAAACCAGTCGAGATAAGGTGTGATTCCATTCCAAAAATCTTGATATTGATCTGGAACTCCAGGGTCTATCCCACGTAAATAGTTTTCACACCCTAAGTGAATAGCAGAGCCACGCGTGCTTGCTTCTTCTAGAGCACCAGGGTTATTTTTTTGCCAGGTTCTAAGACCTGCTTTAGATTTTTCTGATTCAGTAGCAGAAAGTACAGTGGTTACTGATGGCATATAAAGGCCAGAACATAAGTACTTTCTATAGCCAGATGGCGTCTGAATCCGATACGGTTTATCTACCGCAGCTTCGGAGGTATTAGACATAGTTTATTTTTGTGTATTTTGATGTGACAGTTAGCGCACACTGGAATACATTTGAGAACTTCATCCCAAAAATCTTCTTCTGGCATTACGCACTGCCAAATAGTGTATTCTTTCTCGTCTGGATTAACGTGGTGCCACTGGATAACTGTGTCATCGGGATCACCACAGCAGACACAAGGGAACTGAGAAAGCAGTTCCTTGCGATGTGCTAGACGTTTTCTTTTAGATACTTTGGAAGAGGCATCCATTTTTGCTCGGTGCTTAGCATTGTTTCTTTGTGTATAAGCTTTAGCTTTTTCAGGATTTGCTCTCTTCCAGAGAGTCATACGACTGGGCATCAGTAGTCAGTTACTTCACCCTGTGTTTCCTCCGGGTAGTAGCTGCTTTGATCTGTAGCTTGGGACTGTCCGAGAAAGGTTTGGTAGAGCTGACCGACTGCTTGTCCTACAGCATCGGTAACCTGAGCAACTGCATTTAGTTCATTCCGTAGTGCAGCTACTTCTTGACGCAGAGCTACGGTGTGATCCATCAACGTCGGAGGACGTTGGATAGGCGCCTGCTGTTGAGGAGCAACAGGTGCTTGTGTTTTAGCTTTTTCAATGATGTCAGCAATACGTTGCTGCATTTCAGGAGGGAGTCCCTCGGTATTTACATTAGTCATCAGAATTCAGTTTCTTCTTCTACTTTTTTAGTTTGTTTAGCGGGCTCTACGTGGGCTCCGCGTTTGTCGGTTCCACCAGCTGGAAGGCCTTTCTCGTCAGTTTGTTTCCCATCGAAAGGATCCTTACCTTCAAAGAAGTTAGGAAGCCAGATGGTATCTTTGTGAGATGCCCATTCACTAGAGATTTTCGCTGGTACTTTTCGTACCTTCGGGAGAATGCTGTATGAAGTTTCCAGACCGGTTCCCTTGCGACTAATCTTAATCGAAAAGTTAGCAAGTCCATCTTCTGTCCAAGTGTAGTCTTCAATCTCTTGAAGAATCTCGGTGAGTTGTTCTCGTAGTGATTTTTGTTCAATGAATAGTACCTCTAAACGACCACGGGCAGCACTGGTTGCTACCCAAGCAAGGAACCTCCGTGGCTTAACGAAGGTGCCGTCGATTTTGGGACGGTCAGGTTTGGCCCAGTCGGTTTCTCGGGCGATGTCATCCGGTTGCCCAGGGTGACTACGAGTAACGACGTAACCAGCAAAGCCAAGTTCACCATTATCGCGCCGCTTTTCAGACGCGTATTGCCAGCCCATAATTGCGTGACCGGTTTCATAACAGCCAAGCAAACGGAACTCTTCTGATTCTCCATCTTTAAGGCTGCTTGGTTTCCAGTAAGGTTGTGGTTCTTTTGTTTCAATTTTATCTTTGGGTGTCTCCAGAAGTTCCGGAGGCAGTACTTGTAGGCTCATATTTATAAATCGTGGACCATACAAATATAAGCACTATTTAACTAAAACGTGAGAAAATATTTGACATTAAAAAAGCTCCGCGCGGGAGCTTTTGGGGTACTTAATGCCAGTACGGATCGTTAGGATCGCTCTCATAAATAGGCTGATCCCAACCGTACCAGCCTTCGTCAATGTAGCGATTACGCTCAGTAATCCGGCGTCGGATCAACTTCCGCGTAGCCAGCTGCCGATCCATTCGTTTGCGGGTTCGTTCGAGCTCGTTGCTGGTCTTTACGAGTACTGAAGTCAGACGCGACAATGGCCCGGTAAGGGCTGTCAGAATCGTCTTTCCGATACTCGCGGATGTACCCTTGCACACAGATAGGACGTCCTTTGCGGATTCGGTCAGTGAGTTTGGGTTTCCGTGATTCGTGAGTTTCGAGGTATAGCCAGGTGGTAACATCTGAGTTATCTAGTGTAGTTCCAATTTTTACGGCACATTGACCATTCTTACGATCACGGATTTCGTCCGAGCCAAAGAATGCGTTACCGAGTACTACTTGGTTGCAGTACATATCTTGAGGCACATTTGTTTCAATAGTGCCAACGATTAAGTCAAGAGGCTTAGTTGTATCGTCACTAAACACCAGATTGCCTGTAATCAGTGCACGGTTGCCTTCTTTCCAGCCTGTGAAGGCATCAAGCTTTGCCCCTGCTCGGTCGTAGCAGAGGAGCCTGAGTCGTACCTCTGAACTACCATTCCCACCGGGAACAACAGCGTCAGCAGTGCGATAAGAAAGCCCGTAAGCTGTAACCGGATCTGGTGAAGTGGATTTAAGTACAACAGTTGCAGCAATAAAATTCATTATGTCTGTTCATTGGTCAGCCTCTAATATAATCACTTAACCCCACATTGCGTGAGATATTGTGGGTACTTCTTGAAGGAGAATTTCTCGAACAGATTCTGCAATTTTCATATGCTCAAACTGTGTGCCGTGAGCAGATCGCAGGTCTACATAGTGTAACCAACTTCTGATGGTACCTGACATATAGAGCCTGGTCTGCGTGTTGATAGGCAGCACTGCACGTGCACATTCTTTAGCTACACCATCAGTAAGCATATCTTCATAGAGTTCAAAAGCTGCATCAAAGTGCTGGTTAATTCTGTCGTAGTACCGGCTACGGATCTCAAACGGAATATCGTTAATAGAATTTTGCCGGTTCTTTTCGTCTTGACGTCTAATTTTGGGTATAGGTGCGTCAACAGCTACAGCGTACCTTTGCGAGAACTCTTGAAAGCTAAAGGATCGGTGTCTAAGGATTTGCGGTGCAATAGCTCTAGTAGTCTCAATCTCGACGCACATACTTGCCATCTCAAAGGGTGACCAGTGCTTGTGCTTGATAAGGTATTTGAGTAGACCTTCGACATTAGGATTGTCCTCGTTAGCAGGATTAGATACACGGGCAATTTTGCCCACAAGTTTTTCAGCGTCTGGTGTAATCCAGATCAGCTTTGCTGAGTTCATATTTTACTAATAATTGTCTTAACTGTTTAACTGTAAGTTTTTCTGCTTGTATTCGTGTGATTTCACACAGCTCTTTTATATAGTCAGTCTTGCGCTTTGATTTTGCCATAAAGGATAGGTTTAATCCGACCGAAGCCAGATTCAATTGAGTGTATAGGGTTGTTTTTACCGAGCTTGTCATAATACTCATCAAAAATATCAGTCTTTGTATAAGCTCGTACAGCATCAAACTGTTTTACACCGTCTTTAGTAAATGTGACGATGTGAATATCAGTTGGAAGCGTGGTGTCATCGAAAGTATCAGGGCAGATACCTTCTTCAAACACTTGTATTTTTGTACTAGGCATATTGGGGTAGATTTACATTATTAGTTTCAAAGAAGGCGGGCATACGTGAAGCACGTGTGTCACTCAGTCCTTCAGCTTTTCCACGGGTGTACAAGCTATCTGAACTTCCCATCCAGAAGTTTGACGAGAGATGCTTGTGAGTGCTCTCCCCCTTGAGGGACTGAAGCACCCAAGCAACCGTAGCTCGCCTAAGCTTATTGAGCTCCTTGTCAGATTTAAGACCGAGCTCTTCACATACGAGCGTATTGGCAGCCACGTGGGTCTGCTCATCTCGGCTGATGTCGGCACTTGTAGTGCGCAATCCTGTGTCTCCGAGGAATCGGAAGATTGGCAATAAGACAAAGAAGACGGAACGCTCAAGCACCACGGCCTTAAGGACCGGATGGCGGTCCAGTTCAAGCCACGCGTTCTTAATGCGTTCAGCTTCCGCCTCAAACCGAGCGGGGATTTTATGCGCTTTAGCTGCGTAATTAAGCGCGATATCGTGATTCTCTTCATCAGTTACATTGCTTAAAAGCAGCTCCCTGCAACCTTCGATATCAGGTAAGTCACCCTTCATAGCTTCGCTAATGAAGTCACCTACGGGAATCTCAAGACAACGTAAGGCAAGAGCACGTTGTACTACTTCTTCGCCTCCGTCCAGCAAGGTGCCGGCAGAGACTTGGACAGGAGTCCAGGTGCGCTTGCGTGCGTGCAAGTGAATGTAAGGAGTTGCTGCTTTCATTTGTATAAATTAATTGGTTTACTCTGCGCAACCTACACAGGCTGCAGGGTCGTTAAAAATATCAAGTACTTCGTCGTCATCATCGATCTCATTGAAACCGAACATTTCTCCGAAGTTACCATCAAGTGCAGCTAAAGCATCATCTTTAGCCTGTGTATTCTGCATCACCTGTAGTGAGTAGTACATACTGGTCTGCGGTGAAGCAAGCCAGTTGTCAATAAACTCATCGGTGTACTGAACTACATCGCTCCAGGTGTTGTAGCTGTAGCCGTGGCAGAGGCCAGTTCGGTTAAGCATTTCCATAATGCCGTCAACTACAGATTTGTAGCTGTCCCAACCAACCTCTTCAGCAGTTTCTACGTTGCCATAGTCATACTGTTGAACGCCAAAGGTGGAGCTGTCCCTATCAACTGTGCGCCCGATCGGCGGTGCGATTTCGGGGGCTGTTGTATAGCCTGCTCGGTCCGTATAACGGTAGCTGCAAGAGGCAGTCGGAGCAATTGCAAAAGCACGATCCATTTTGGACATACTGGCAACGGCTGCGGCTGACGTAATCCCTTGCTGAAGTGCTAAAACTATCTTAAGGGCTTCAGGAGTCACAGTTGTATCGTAACTTTCATAGAGGTGTTGCTTGAGTGCTTCACCGAATTGAGCATACGTAACTCCTTCCAACGCAAGGAGATTAGCTAAACCAAGCATTCCAAGTCCAACTTGGCGATCTTCTTCTTGAGTAAGATATTCACCTGTTTTCTCAACACCAGTTTTTTGATGTAGTTCAACTAATTCTTCCATCCCGCTCACAAAGGCTCCAGGGAGCTTTTCAAGTGTGCAGGCACCAAGATTGATATGTTCGAGCAGACAAGTGCCACGGGAGCGTAGAAACACCTCTAAGCAAACGTTTGCATAGATCCTGCGTCCGTGCTGATCGGTGCGGATTTTGGCAAGCCAAATATCACCACGAGCAATACCCGCAAGCAAAGCATCCTTAACTTCACGAGTTGCTTTTTCCCAATCAATGTTGGTGAGGTTCACACATCGTTTGGCCCAGGGAAGTTCGCTCCGGGGAGTCTCGATGAACTCAAGGATATCGGGATGTCCGAGATCGAGGTGAAGGACAACGGCACCGTTTTTGAAGACTCCTCCTCGACGAAGTTGTTCGTTAAGACAGCTATAGATTTTTCCAAACGAGATCGGACCTGATGCAGTAAGTCCTTTGCCGTTGTCAGTTCCTGCGGCTCGCAGTTTACTGAGATGGACTGCAACACCAGCCCCAAATCGTAGTGCGTGCGACACAAATCGCCAAGAAGCTTCGATTCCATTTGGTCCCTCCATACTGTCATCTGGTACAACAACCGTGCAACTCACAGGCAAACGGCTATTGGGATCGTCGATCCAATTTTGAACACGCCCAGTGCGTGCAATTACTTGCTTATTTTCCATTAGTATCGTAACAATTGAAATGAACTTTAGGTACACACGACGATAAGTCGGGTGGTTGATAATTAGGTCCTTTTAAAACCTTACCATCTGATCTAAAGATGGGCTTTCCTTGTTCATCTAGTTTACTCATATTCGATTCAAAAACGAGGGCCATTGCCTTGTCTAAATCGATGTTGAATGCTGCAGCAAATTGATAGCAAACGAAGACAAGATCGGATAGCTCTTTGATCAGATCCTCTCTCCTGTCTACATTTTCAGGGTCAGCAAAGCATTCGTCTGCTGCTTCAAGAAATTCATCTGCTTCTTCTTTAATCAAATCACACTGCATATTCCACATCTGCTGTTTGATGAAACCGTAGTGTGAAATATTAAACAGGCATTCTTGATTAAACGTTTGCCTAAAAGCTTTTGCTTGATCTTGTAATGACATCATTTCTCGCGTAATGTAATACGCCCACGTGTTAAATCAAATGGACTAAGTTCTACTGTAACTTTGTCACCAACCAATAGTTGGATCTTGCGAGTAATAAGTTTTCCTGATGCGCGGCAAAGGCACTGGTGAGCTTCAGGTTCAAACAGTTCAACATTGAAGTAACCATTGCCGCTTTCTTTATAGATAACTCCTTTCGCTTCTATAACGTTCGATTTCTTACTCATTTAATCATTCAGGGTGTGCATATGTATAAGCGTCAAGTGTTGTTTGTAAATGCTCGATGATGTTGTTAGCACCAACAAAGCGCTCTACTGATTCCTCTTCGAGATCGCAGAACTCATAACCTAGGTCCGAGTCATAGTCACAAGAGACAGTCTCGTGCGTGACAACAAGCGTCGGCGTGAGTTCCACCGATAGCTCCTCCGCAAGCGCTGTACGATCGCCTTCGGACGTTTTAAGAGGGACAAAGTCCAACTCAGCTGCTTCGTCTTCCGTAAGAGTTTTGACGTGGTCCTTGAGACGATCGCAAGGAGCACACCCGTCTTGGGTAAATACATAGAGGTGATACTGTTTCATCATTTAATTAAGCAGGAGTACCGTCAGTAAAATAAAATCCGCCGATACAGTTTGTATTACTTGATGTTACAACGTGGCGGCTATGTTGATAACAACGCATTCCTGAATGATAGGAAATCATCACAGGTTCGCCAATAACAACATCATTTAGTGAAGAGCAAAGAATTAAGCGAACAGCAGGATCTTTACGCTTGTATTGAATCTCCGCGTCATAAACAAGATGCGGATCTTCTTCGTGGGTTGTGGGATTAAACACAGTGCCCAAATGAGGTTCAGAGACTGCAATAGCCTCCATCTCAGTCATTAGTTTTAACATTAGTCTTTAAACATAGGTTTGGGAGCACAGCGGATAATGCGCCTGCAATCTGGACAGAGTTCAAACACATTGTTGATCGCTGTGCGTGTATCTGTAGAGGTGACCTCATATTCTTGAAAGTCACCTTCTTTATCTACATATTTAATTTCGTAGTCAATCATCTAGCAATCTCAATTTTTGGTGCAGGTGGCAGATACTCTTTGTCTGCCAGGTAATGTTCGATCTTGTCTTTGTAGAACGAGGGCAAATAAGCCCAGGTCATATTCAAGATGCGATTTAAATATTCAGTTGGAGGATGAGGTGAATCCTGTGCAAGTGCTGCGTGGCACAGACAGGAAATGTCATACAAATCTTCAGTTGATAGCTTCACGCTACTTGGTGTTTCTTGGCTCATTAATAAAATCTAAATAGGAATCTGGATGGTCAGCAAAGTGATCAAGCATTGATAACAATGTACTGACTTGTATTTCATCAGCCTTAACAGGTAAGTTAAGTAGAACCTCTGTGAGGTAAGTACGAGCGAGCCGCATACGTGCGACTACACTCGTTTTCTTAGGCTTTGCCATTAACTCAGAACAGATCAGCAGCGTCAGGATCAACTGCAGGTTTGTCTTCTACAGCAACATCGACTGCTTCTACACCAAGTGCAGACTTGAGCTGCTCAACAGCGTTACGGCAGAGCTGAGTAACTTTGACAGAGTCACGATCAGCACGAGCATCAGAAAGCAGGTCATACATCTCCTGGTCGGAGACTTTGGCACCAGCAAGGCGAACACCGGCAAAGCAGGGGCGCATCTTGCTGTTACCTTTCCAGCTGTCAAGTTGGAAGGCAGTGTCAAGGTCATAGCTGTGGTACAGACCCATAAGGCACGTAAGCACTGCTTGAGACCAGATAGTGGTCAGACCAGAAGTAAGCATCACAACACGTCCTTGAGAGGACTCCAGGAAGAGGTTGAGCTTGGTTGACTTGAACTCACCGACATCTTCAGCAATGTCAATGCCAGAGAGCTTGACGTTAGAGAGACGGGTAAGTGGCTTGCCAGAAGGCATCATTAAGGCAGAAGGAGTCTGCTCCTCGCCCAGATATTGGAAGAATACAGCTTCACTATCTTTGACTAGACCGACGCCAATCATCATTGAGACGTCAGTACTAGTACCACCACTGAACTCAGAAACGAGAGCAGCGTTGTCATAAGTAGCGAGTTGTGTCATAAGTAAATCAAAGTGAAATGTACATTTGCCCTTAAGGGCACAAAGATCTAGAGCTGCCGGTAGGCAGCCCTTGATTGATAGTTATTTAACAGCTGTTCAAGCAGTAGTGAGTTCTCCTTTTAGCTCAGCAATCTTTGCTGTAGCGAGACACTGCAGTACAGTCCAAGCTAGTTCGCCTGATACTTGTTCTTTGTCGCAGAAATATTCAATTGTGTCCTCCACGACTTCAGTGAGTTCTTGGAGCTGTGGTCCAGATATGTGCATTGTTAGCAGATATAAAATAACGGGTTGTTCTCTCAACCCACTTCACAAATATAGCCGCTGGTAAGCGGCTAAGGGCAGGTTATTTATATTTAATTCACCATTGTATTCTTATGTTCAAGGTAGGTCCTGAGTAGAACCCACCAGACCAATCAAAATACACCAGGGATAAGTTGCCCGGTAACGCAATAAGCGCCAATGGCAGCAATAACGCCCAGCATTGCAAGGCGTCCGTTGAGTTTTTCTGCGATTTCATTGTGAGTCACACTGACCTCCATTACTTGTACTTGTGGTTCTTTGGCGTAGATATTTGTTCGTCCGCCATCTTCAATAATTGTAGTCATTTTTCTTGTAATGTTTTGTTAAGTTTCTTAAGTATAACCTCGAATTCTTGATAACGAGGATTTCTAATTGAGATATTGTTCTGCATATAGAGAACTACTGCAGCACGAACATCATTCAATTCTTCTTGAGTAAAGTCCACTGCTTCTTCGCTTAGTGCTTTAATCATAATGTTTTTTGTAATGATTCAACAGTGTTATTTAGGTTACCAACATCTCTTAGTCCTTCAACAGAGAACCAAGGTGCATTGGCCCAACTAAATCCTTCACCCATAGTGCTATCAGGTGCAGTGATATACCAATGACAAGCAACGTCTGGTACATCAACAGCACACTTGGACCAGTCGTCGCTCCATTGTGGGACTTGCACCCACATAACGGCAGCAAATATAAAACTGAAAAGTGATTTAATCATTTATTTTTGGTATTAAAAAGCCCCACGGAAGTGAGGCTGTGTAACTCTTCTAAGTTGATATTAACCGATGGATGGTGCAGTCAATGCGACTTGACTGGTGCTTGCAGATGCAAGATCCAATGGGAAGTTGTGAGCGTTACGCTCGTGCATCACTTCCATACCAAGACCAGCTCGGTTTAGAACATCAGCCCAGGTATTGATGACGTGACCGTCAGCAGAGTTGATGGACTGGTTGAAGTTGAAGCCATTCAGGTTGAAGGCCATCGTGCTTACGCCCAGGGCGGTGAACCAGATGCCGACAACAGGCCAGGCTGCCAGGAAGAAGTGAAGGCTACGGGAGTTGTTGAACGAAGCGTATTGGAAGATCAGGCGACCGAAGTAGCCGTGAGCAGCGACGATGTTATACGTCTCTTCCTCTTGTCCAAACTTATAACCGTAGTTCTGTGACTCGGTTTCAGTTGTCTCACGTACCAAAGAACTGGTAACGAGTGAGCCGTGCATAGCAGAGAACAGTGATCCACCGAATACACCGGCAACGCCGAGCATATGGAAAGGGTGCATCAAAATGTTGTGTTCTGCTTGGAAGACCAACATATAGTTGAACGTTCCGCTGATACCCAAGGGCATAGCGTCAGAGAATGAACCCTGACCAAATGGGTAAACGAGGAAGACTGCGGATGCAGCTGCAACAGGTGCAGAGTAAGCAACGCAGATCCAGGGACGCATACCTAGTCGATAACTAAGTTCCCATTCTCGTCCCATATAAGAGTAGATACCGATAAGGAAGTGAAAGACGACAAGCTGGAAGGGTCCGCCGTTGTAGAGCCATTCGTCAAGGGAGGCTGCTTCCCAGATTGGGTAGAAGTGCAGTCCGATTGCGTTTGAAGACGGGACAACTGCTCCTGAAATAATGTTATTTCCGTAAAGGAGCGATCCAGCAACTGGTTCACGAATGCCATCGATATCT
>WLWF01000540.1_pt1 | contig 35700 bp, 28 predicted proteins | sample 6718331 | NCBI WGS metagenome assembly WLWF01 (sample SAMN12718692, study PRJNA515312) | sponge metagenome | isolation source: marine sponge | host: Mycale hentscheli | place: New Zealand: South Island, Marlborough, Capsize Point | collected 2003-05-01 | reverse complement strand
GGTTGTAAAGTAGAAGATGAAAAAACTGGAATGGTTCATACCATTACCGGTGGTAAGTTTATCGCCGATTCACCTATGTGGCCCATGATTCAACTTACAGATGAGAATGGAGTTGTAAGATATGCAACTCTTGATAGGTTTGAAGAACTGGTTTCTGTTGGGTAATAAAGTTACTCACCTCCAATTGACCACTATAGTGTAACCACACAAAGATTATGACACTCACAGAAAGAAATCAACAACAATACGATCTTCGCCAGAAGATGTATCAAGCCCAACAGACTGCAGAGTTTTGTAAACAGCAGATCGCAAGACTGAATATGGAGTATCAAGCACAGTTTGAAACTCCATTATTCGATGAGATGTTTGGCGGTTAATCTTTACTTTATCAATCAACTTTTTTCTTTTTATCATGGCACAAATCACTTACACCTTTCGAGTTCCTTACACTGTACCGACAGAAGCTGGAACTCGCCATATCAATGTAGAAGCGATGTATAATGATGAAGCAATGAGACTTGTTGAAGGTATGATACCAAATTCAAGTGCAACTTGGCCAACAGTGGTAAGAGAACACAACAGTGACAATGATAACAATAGAGGGTTCTTATCCTGGTTATTCTAGTTACTCACCTCCAATTGACTCCTATAGTGTAACCACGCAATCAACTCATGACTTCAACGTATCAGACAACAATGGAAGACACCAGCTACAATGGATGGACAAATTACGCCACCTGGAATGTTGCTCTATGGATGGGTAATGATGAGTTTCTGTATAATACTGCCATTGCATGTGTTCGTTATTGTGAAGTTAATGATACACCATATGACGCATTTGTTCGTTCTATGAATAACTGTGGTGCTAAAACTACAGGTGATGGTGTGAAGTGGAATGACCCTAATATCAATGCAGTAGAGATGAATGAGATTATGGAGGAGCTTTGATCATGACAAATCTATCAAAGATCAAGACTAAGTTAAGAACAGAAGGCAATGTTACGGGCAACTTCGGCAGGCCAAAGACTCGTACCAATGGTAATAGTGAGTTAGGATATACTGCAAGAGAGAATATCTCACCAGTGACAACGAAGAGTGAATATATTCAGAGAATGTATGAGGTATTAGATCATGCAACTGATGTGAAGATACAGAGGTTTGCATATGATGAGATTCGTAAGTATATGATACAAACCAATCAATGGTAATAAAGTTACTCACCTCCAATTGACCCCTATAGTATGAACACAACACAAACCATGAAACAAATCATCCATTACGATTTCGTTGAAGACAACACTTGTACCGCTGTTGCACAAGTATTAGAACTTTCAAGAGTTCGTCCATTAAGTATTAAATTCAATCCAACAATGTATGATAATGTAACGATTGAGTTCAATACAACTGAAGATGCAATTAGTTTTACTGAAATATATCTTGGCAGTGACGACCCAAGTGATATCATGGAGTATGTTGTAGATACCACTATCGCTGCACGTTCATGACATCATCTAATCTCTCTAAGATCAAACCTAAACTAAGAACACAGGGACAGGTCACAGGTAACTTTGGAAAGAGTAAAGTCCGCACGAATGGTAATAGTGAGTTAGGATATACCACAAGAGAGAGTATCTCACCAGTGACAACAAAGAGTGAATATATTCAGAGAATGTATGAGGTATTAGATACAACAACTGACCCTAGAATACAGAGGTTTGCATATAATGAGATACGCAACTATTTGATACAAACCAATCAGTGGTAATAAAGTTACTCACCTCTAATTGACCCCTATAGTGTAACCACTGAATCATCTTCATGACATACAGAAACATTACTGCAAATGGTGCTCTGGCCATTGCAACTACTATCAGATCTGCAACTCATAATAATGATCGTAATGAGATGGTGCGGTTACATAAACGACATGGTGGTATTAAACGCATTACTAAACTATTAGTTACCACTGGATTTATGACAAAATCAGAGCGTATATCAGCAATACATACAATGCCCAATGTTAATAACCCATCATTGAGCTATCATTTGTGATTAATGTTACTCACCTCTAATTGACCCCTATAGTGTAACCCCGCTCATCATCACTATGAATTCACAAGCTGCACAGGCTAAACTCTTTCTTAAAGCCGAACAAGAGTTTCACAAGAACGTATCAAAAAGGGCTCAGAAAGTTTACTCTAAAAAAGTATTCTTCAAAGCCGGGAAGTAACACTGATTCACAGTCCGTAATGACTCTAAACTAACACTAACTCAAACCACACTAACTAACACTTTATTATGACCAAATCTGTAATGATCTCCTTGCTTCGTAAGGGTAACAATGGTTCACAGATTCTTGAGATTCTTGAGGCTATCTCACAGGGCGCTAATGAACAGCAAGTAGCACAAGTAGCTCATGAGCCAACACTTATGGAATTGGAGTTCTGATCACATAAGGGGTGAGCTACAGAGTTACTCACCTCTAATTGACCCCTATAGTGTAACCCCAACCCCAACACACATGGCATTCTTAAGTTTATTCAATAGAACACCAATCGCAGGGTCTTATGATACTATGACTGCTCTAGTATTTCATGAGAGTGATACTAACAGAAAGCTTAGTTATGACCGAGCTCGTAATGTTTCAATTGGGTTTAACCTAGAACAGTCCTTTGTTTCATCTTATCCATCACAACAAAGTGTTGATGCATGTGAATTACTAGAGTGGATTGATTGTCAAGTACATAAGAAGATTTATGGGTAATAAAGTTACTCACCTCTAATTGACTCCTATAGTATGAACACAACTCAAACAAACATGAACAACACTTTCACTGATACATTCGATTGGTTGAATGAAGGTAACGTCACAGTATTTGATTATCTAAGTATGATCAACATCACTCCACTAAGTATCACTGAAGGAGAAGGAAACAACTTCCCTGGTTATACTATCACCTTCAAATGTTTCGATGATATCATGACATTTTGTAGAGGTTATTATGGAGATCATAGTGATGAAGAAATCAAAGAGATTTATGGTTGGTAAGTAACACATAGTAGGGGAGAGTTGTTGACACTCTCCCTTTTTTATAGTAGAATAACAGTGTTAAGAATCGACAGTGATTCGGGGGTTTATGTGATATCCGGTTGGTTGCGTAGCGGTTGCCCTATAAGAAAATGCGGCTGCACTAACCTACAACGACACTCGAACGGCCTTTATATATTTTGCAGAATAAAAAAAGTTTCTATATAAAAAAATCCCCTATATACCCGCGCATAAAAACCCCCCTATGAGTATTTCGAAGTTATATCACATATATTTGAAGGATGAATGTATCATGCCTTCGTTAGACAATGAGAAGTTTAAGTATAACTGGGAGTGTTTGAATATGATGGTAGGGTTTATGAAGACTGACTATGTAGCTGAGGATCTCTCATATGAAGTAGTGGAAGTGCTACATGTTAGAGAGGATATCAGTAATCTGTCAGATACTTGTCATTGACTTGACATACACTAAATATCGAAGTATAATAAAAATTGAACTGGAGTGACACTACAGCATGGCTAAGGGATTTACAGTCAAAGCATCAACACCAAAAGCAAAAGAGCAAGGTCCTGAGTGGGATTATGATGCAATCAAAGAAAGAATGAGGGGAAAGGCAATTGTATTTTGTCTACCTGGGAGGGGATGTAGTTATGCATTCATGAAAAATTTTGTACAATTATGTTTTGATCTTGTACAAAACCAGATGAGTATTCAGATTAGTCAGGATTACTCGTCTATGGTGAATTTCGCACGATGTAAGTGTCTCGGCGCAAATGTATTGAGAGGGCCTGACCAAATTCCATGGGATGGAAAGTTGCAGTATGATTATCAGTTATGGATTGATAGTGATATTATTTTCAACACTGAGAAGTTTTGGCAATTATGTGATGTAGCGTTAGGTGCTGATGGGACCGAGAGGCCTATTAGTGCGGGGTGGTATTCGACGGAAGACGGGCGGACTACCTCTGTTGCACATTGGTTAGAGGAAGATGATTTCCGTAATAATGGTGGTGTGATGAACCATGAAATGGTTGATGGTATTAGTAAGCGTAAGAAGCCATTTACTGTAGACTATACTGGATTTGGATGGGTATTAATTCAGAAGGGTGTCTTTGAGAATAAGGGTATGACATATCCATGGTTTGCTCCAAAGATGCAAGTTTTTGAGAGTGGTGCTGTACAGGATATGTGTGGAGAGGATGTAAGTTTCTGTCTTGATGCAATTGAATCTGGATATGAGATTTGGTGTGATCCACGGATTCGTGTTGGTCATGAGAAAACCCGAGTTATCTAAGGTACGAATGGCAAATCAATTTAAGGTTGATCAATCCAAGGACTTTGCTTCAAAGATGACATTAATTACTGATGTAAGTAGTGAGAAGTATTTGAAGCAATACCGACAACATCTACAAAACCAAGTTCAATTAGAATCAATTTATAAGGAGCATTAAATTATGGCAAAAATTCGAAAGTCTCTATTGGGACAAACGATGATTGAATCTCAACCAAAGAAAACACGACAAGGTTGTGGTGCTCATACTAAGTACGCCGCAAGTAGTCGTAATGGCAAAAGGAAACGTTATCGTGGACAAGGACGAGGATAAGTATAAACTCACTGTTGGGGATGAGTGGTCATCTATTCATCCTCAAGATTTATGGGTTTATAATAAGTTACAAGTAAGTCGGGTATTAGGATATGAGTGTGGACCAGCTGGTCTTCTCGTACCTAGACCCGATTTTTATATTATAAGACCATGTATTAATTTTATGGGTATGGGTCGTTATGCTCGTATTGAATATCTTGAAGGTGATACTGAACATTTACATCCAGCTGAGTTTTGGTGTGAAGTATTTGAAGGAGAACATATATCAGTTGATTATTATAAAGGACAACAGGAGTTAACTGTAAGGGGTGTGAGAGACCCCCAGGACCCGTTGTACAAGTGGAAGAAGTGGTATAAGGTAGATAGAGTAATACCATTACCTAAACTGTTACAGAACCTAGATTACAATTGGATTAATTGTGAATTTATTGGTAACAAATTAATTGAGATACATTTAAGAGGTAATCCAGATTTTAGATATAATAATGATTCAGTCATTCCAGTATGGGAAGGAGATAGTGTTAATACCTACATAGAAGACAATGACTATCATCGATTAGGGTTTATTATAGATGGATAAGAATTTTCTAAGAGAAATTAATCACGATCAGAAGACACCAAAGAATACGAAGAAGGTTCGTGAGGATGGATTCTATGAAGCGAGTGAAGCTGATTATAAAGACTTCTGGGAGAATGAAGATACCACAGATAACAAACAGACATTGATTGATTAAAAGTTTAGGTTTGGTGTAATAAATAACTCATAATTGTTGTGGAAACATTACGTGCCTGTCCAAAGAGTCAGTCAAGGTTTTAAAGATATCAGTGCATCATTCAAGATTAACCCATTAAATCTTGATTTAATTGCATTGAGAAATGAGAATGCCATTGCACGATCAATTCGTAACTTGGTTTTTACAATACCTGGTGAAAAACCATTTCAGCCCAATGTTGGTTGTAATGTGACTAAGTTACTATTTGAAAATTTAGATAGACTTACAGCCAGTTCAATTGAATCGGAAATTAGGAACACAGTGAATAACTTTGAACCTAGAGTCCGTTTAACTGCTGTGATCGTCAATCCAAACTTTGATGATAATCTCTTTGAAGTTACTCTTAAGTATGACATTGTAGGTATCGATCTTCCTCGACAACAATTATCATTCGCATTACAGCCCACTAGGTAAATGCCCTTAGTCAATTTTAGCAACTTAGATTTTGATCAGATAAAGACATCCATCAAGGATTATCTCCGTGCGAATTCAAACTTCACGGACTATGACTTTGAGGGATCTAATCTATCAACTATTCTTGATACGTTAGCTTACAACACGTATATAACCTCATATAATGCCAATATGGTATCTAATGAGGTATTCATTGATAGTGCCACCTTAAGAGAGAATGTGGTATCTCTAGCGCGTAATATAGGGTATGTACCGAGATCCAAGAAAGCTCCTGTCGCGACAGTTTCTTTTACAGTCAACGTTTCAAACACCACAGCTGTAGCAGTCACACTTAAGGCAGGTGCAGTCATGGCATCTAGGTCAGTTGGTGTGAATAGTACGAAGAATTTTATATTTTCAATTCCAAACGATATTACAGTTCCAGTCAACTCTTCTGGATTTGCAGACTTCTATAATATCAAAATATATGAAGGAACATATGTTACACAAACATTTACTGTTGATAGTGCTAATGTAAATCAGAAATTTGTATTACCTAATTCTGGTATTGATACTGATTTGTTATCTGTTGTTGTAAGAGATACACAGGAATCAACAGTAACTCGAAAGTTCGAACTATTCAATAGTTTGTTTGATGTTACTGCATCGACTAGAGCATACTTTATTCAAGAGATTGGACAAGAAAGATACGAACTATTATTTGGTGATGGTATATTTGGCGTCAAGTTAGATAATGATAACTTTGTTGAAGCAAGTTATATCATTACTAATGGTCAATCAGCTAATAATATTAATAAATTTGCATTTATAGGTAATCTAAAATCTAGTTCTGGAGATACGATTAGTTCTGGTGTATCGATTGTAACTACGGAAGTATCTTCTGGTGGGGGTAAACCAATCGAATCGGTTGATTCTGTCAAGAAGTATGCTCCTCAAATCTATGCATCACAGAATAGAGCTGTTACTGCTGCGGATTATGAAGCATTGATTCCACAGATTTATCCTGAAGCAGAATCAGTTTCAGCCTTTGGTGGTGAGGATTTGACTCCACCTTCATATGGTAAGGTATTTGTAAGTATCAAACCATATAATGGTGTCTTCTTATCGAGTGCTATCAAACAAAATTTACAACAACAGATGAGGAAGTACTCTGTTGCTGGTATTTTATCTGAGATTGTTGACCTGAAGTATCTGTATATTGAACCAAACTGTAAAGTATACTACGATTCGAATCTGGCACCAACTGCATCATTCGTTCAAAACCTAGCCACAACTAATATTGTCAAGTATTCTGAGTCATCGGATGTCAATAAGTTTGGTGGAAGATTCAAATACTCTAAATTCCAAAAGGTAATTGATCAGAGTCATGAATCAATCATGTCAAACATTACCAATATTGATGTTAGAAGAGATATTAATGCACAACTTAATACTTTTGCTGAGTATGAATTGTGCTTCGGTAATCGGTTCTATATAAGAAACCACGGACATGGTGCAAACTTCAATGGAAATCTCGTTGGGTACAATATTAAATCATCCGGTTTTAGTGTCAGTGGTATTAGTGGAACTGTATACCTTGGTGATAGTCCAGTTGGTAACTTAAGTAAGGGAACGGTATTTCTATTCAAACTGAAATCTTCGTCAGAACCATATATCGTCAGACAGAATGTAGGTACAATTGATTATGAAAAGGGTGAGATTAGACTTAACCCAATTAATATCATATCAACATTGGTGAATAGGGGAACTCCTTTGATCGAAGTTTCTGCATCTCCATACTCAAATGACGTAATTGGTCTTCAAGATCTCTATCTACAACTGGATGTAAATAATACAGTAGTTAATGTTGTTGCTGATAATATTTCTTCTGGAAATGATGTATCAGGAACCAACTACATTGTTTCTTCTAGTTACGGCTCTAACGTTTTAATTAGGGGTCAGTCCGTATTTCAAACTGATGTAGACACTACATCTACACAATCCACCCCACCTCCTAATGTAATTACCTCAGCATCAGTAGGTAGAACAACTACTACAAGTAGAAGAACCAGATCATCATCATCATCATCTTACTAATAAGAAGTCAGAATACAAATGACAGTAGATAGAGTTAAATTTCAAGAAATCGTTGAAAGTCAACTCCCTAGGTATGTTAGGGAAGACTTTCCACTACTAGGCGATTTCATTAAACAATATTACATCTCTCAGGAATTTGAAAGTGGTCCTATTGATGTCCTCAATAATATTGATCAGTACGTAAAAGTTGATCAATTATGTGATGTTGTTGATTCTACTAAACTTATTGGTTCATTAAATACGGTTGATACTACTATTGTTGTAAGTTCTACTGAAGGATTTTCGGATAATAATGGCATCATTCAAATTGATAACGAAATTATATTCTATCAATCCAAAACTTCGAATACATTTGTAGAATGTTCTAGAGGTTTTAGTGGAGTTACGACATATATTACTTCTGGTTCACCCGATGAACTGACATTTTCTTCAACAATTGCAGAATCTCACACCACCGGTGCGACTGTTAAGAATTTAAACATACTTTTTCTCAAAGAATTTCTTACTAAACTCAAAAGACAGGTGACTCCAGGGTTTACTGATAGAAATTTCTATACAGGATTGGATAAAAGAAACTTTATAATCAACTCTGATAGTTTTTATAAGTCAAAAGGTACTGAACAATCTTACGAAATACTCTTTCGAGCACTATATGGGGAAGATGTAGAACTTATTCGTCCATCAAAATTTCTTTTAACACCATCTAACGCAAATTATAAGGTCACTAAAGATTTTGTTGTAGAGCAACTTCAAGGTGATCCTCTTGATTTGAAGAATCTTACGATATATCAAGACCTAACTGGGGCCAGAGGATCTGTTACTAACGTTCAACAGATACCTTATGAGAATTTTCAGTTTTATCAGATCAGTATTGATTCTGGTTTTTCCCGAGATAGTGATGTAAGTGGTTCTATTTACGGTCAATTCAAACCAAATCCACTTACAAAAGTCCTAAATGAGGTAAGTGTTGGTTCAACTATCATCGATGTTGACTCTACAATCGGATTTCCCGAGTTTGGTAGTCTTAGTGTATTAGATATTGATGATAATGAAGTATCAATTGCATATACTGGCAAGACTCTAAACCAATTTTTCAATACAAGTGGTGTTGTTGGTCAAATTGCGAAGAAAACTGACATAACTTTAGACACATATTCGTATGCATATGTTGGTATTAACACCAATCAGGAGATAAGGGTCAGATTTACTGCTGCAGTGAAGGATTTTATTCCCAATGGACCCAATTCTTACTACAAACCGCACGATACTATAGAACTGAAGTCCCTTGGATGGGAATCTGACACGAAAAAGTCAAATAATTACGTCTTAAATGTAAAAACTAACTGGGATGTTATAAAATCTAGTGTTATTGACGCAAATGCCTTTGTATATGAGTTCGAGTTTGCAAAAGACCACTTTTTAAGAGAGGGTTATGCCGTAAGATATGAGAATTTCGACGGAACTTACTCTATTTTTGGTACAGTTTCCAGAGTTCTTTCTTCAACAAGTATTAGAGTAACTTTTTCACAGCAAATTAACCTAAAAGGTCAGTTTGTAATCGAAAATCAGACATTGAAAGGTGAATCTCAGGTCCATCCTTACTTGAATAGTTATATTGCAAACGTTCAGAACACATATTCTAAGTATAATGACGATTTAATCATCGCATCCAACTCTATTGCGAAGTATGATAACCTTGAAACTAATCCATACGACAAGAAAATAACTTTTAGTGCAAATCTTCTTTCAACAGATGAACTAAAATTACCAGTTAACCCAACATCAAGACCTGATCATGGGTATTATACTGGTGATGCAGTGTATTTTACCTCTGCCGGAAATGGTTTTGAGGATATGCCAGACGCTTCGTATTTTGTTTTTAGAGTTGATGAGGAGACTATTAAACTTTCTAGAAGTAAAGCTGACTTATCTAGAAAAATTTATATCACATTTAATGGTTCTGTAGTTGATGCTTCTCTTGCATATCTAGATTTCTACGATAAGAACATAGAACCTCAAGGTCTGTATAGACAGATTTTAACCCCAATCAATGATGGTAATAATTATAATACCAGAGCCGGTTATACCGGTATGTTTGTTAATGGTGTTGAACTATTAAACTATAAAGCACAAAGTAGTGTTTACTATGGTGCAATCAATACCCTGTCTATGACCGCCGGTGGGACTGGATATGACATTATCAATCCACCATTGTTATCAATTAAGGATGAAGTTGGTTATGGTGCCACTGGATTCTGTAATGTGAAAGGGTCACTTATAAGAATTGATGTAACAGACACTGGTCTTGGTTATTATGAACCACCCACAATCTCTATTAGTGGTGGTAATGGGTTCGGTGCTCAAGCTGAACCAAGAATGATTTCAATCAAACATGAAAATTTATTCTTTTCAGACTTTCCATCTCAAGTCGATCTTGTTAACAATACGATCACTTTTCCAAGTGACCATAAGTTTTTGGATGGTGAAGAGATAATCTACGAACCAAGAGGAACCGAGATTATTACGGGTCTTGCTACTGGTGGATCGTACTATGCCAGAGTTATTAGTCAAACTGCAATTAAACTTCATATTAATGAAGGTGATGCCTTTGTCGGTATTAACACGGTCAATCTCACCAAATATGGTTCCGGTACACAATACTTTGTTGCATCAGATCTAAAACAAGTTGTATCTTCTGTCGTAATTACTGATCCAGGACAAAACTACGAGAACAAGAGAAGAACAATTCCTGCGGTAGGTGTTAATACGGTATCTGATCAAGTCGAAATTGTAAATCATGGCTATGAATCAAAAGAGATTGTAAGATATACAAGACCTGAGACTGGTGATAGAGTTATTGGTTTGTCTGAAACTGCCGATTACTATGTCGTTAAAGTTAATGACAATGCATTCTCGTTGACAAAGGTCGGAGTAGATCCCGTTGCAACAGATTATTACTTTGACAATGGTATTATTATTAACTTTGGTAATGAGGGACTGGGTTCTTTCAACTATCCACCAATTACAGTAACCGTTGAAGGTGCCGCAGCATCTTACGATAAGTCGTTTGTTGAAGATTTTCAGGAACTCTTCATAATCGAATCGCCCATTGAAGAAAATATTACGACTCCGGTATTCGTTCTTGCATGGACAGATACCGAAGCAGAAATTACGACTAACGGTGTAGTACCAGATCAATTCTTTGTAGAGGTAAATGAGGGTTCTAACTGGTTAATTAGTGATGATCCATTCATTGGTAATATTCTTTTGTATGAAGCCAAACTACAACCAATTTTTAGAGGATCTATCGAGACTATTGATTTAACTTCAAATGGTGTTGGTTATGGTTCTTCGGATATTGTTGATTTTGTAAGGCAACCAGAAATCACATTTGATGCCGGGGTTAAGGCAAAATTGACTCCTATCATCAATAATGGTCAAATTGTGGAAGTTGTTGTTAATACTCCAGGTAGTGGATATAATTCTCCACCAGATTTACAGATTGTTAGTGAGACCGGTAACTATGCCGTTCTAATTCCAATCATTGAAAATGGTTCTATTAAAAATATAATCATATCAAAAGGTGGTGCTGGTTATGTTTCTGGAAAAACTTCGGTTAATGTAATACCATCTGGTGGTGGTGCCAGAGTAAATGCAAATATCCAGGCTTGGAATATAAACTTGTTTGAAAAGAATTTCAATAACATACTTGATGATGATGGTGTTATTGAAGAAAATCTCTCCAATGAGTCATTACAGTATTGTACTACATATGCACCTAGAGCTCTTAGAAGAAGTCTGAATGTAGTAAATGGTTTTGATAAAAATAATGAACTGTATGGTACATTTGACTTAAGTTTTGATCCCCAGACTGGTGAAGAAGTTAATAATGTTTATCACTCCCCTATTGTTGGATGGGCATATGATGGAAATCCAATCTATGGACCATACGGATTTAAGAACATTGACGGTACTGGTGATATTTCACGAATGATTTCTGGGTATAAATTGCAAAGAGTTCAAAAGGGTAGACCTCCATATGGTTCATTCCCTAATGGATTTTTTGCAAATGATTATATATTTACTGGTGAGGGTGATTTAGATATTCATAACGGAAGATTCTGTGTAACCCCAGATTATCCAGATGGAGTATATGCATACTTCTGTACTATTTCAGGAGAAGTTGCTTCTAGTGGTCCATTCAATAACTATAGGACTCCAGTATTTCCTTATGTTATTGGTGACACGTATAAGTCAACACCTATTGCATTCAACTTCCTAACAAGATCTAATCAGACTGATTATGATATTGAAGGTAAGGGATGGTTTAGAAATACTAAGTATTACTATACAAATGGTGGACAGAGTGGATATGATTATATTTTCAATTCTAACACAATAAGAAAACAAACTATTGATGTTACTGCAACATCTGCAGGAAGTGTTGACTCTGTTACAATCTTTGATCGTGGTAGTGGTTACAGAGTTAATGATAAGGTTATATTTAATAATACTAAAACTGGTGGTAGTAACTTAAATGTTAAGGTTTCCGCGGTTGGCGGTAAAAAAGTAGATACTGTAAGTCTTGCAACAACTTCTATTGAAGATGTTGAAATTTATTCAAATACTAGTTCTAATCAATTTATTGGTCTGACTTCTGCACCACATAATTTCCTTCCTGGTAACATCATCTTTATCGATGGTCTGTCTGGGACCTATAAGAACCTACAGGGTTCTTACAGTGTTGGCGTAAGTAGTGACAGATGGTACACTTCGTTAGGTATCTCTACAGGCCCTGTAACGGGTATTGTGACATATGTGTATGTTTCTGGTTCACTTGATGAATCTATTATAGAACCTGACGATATTCTAAGAATTGAATCTGAAAAACTTAAGGTTCTAAACATCGATAAAATTTCGAGTAGAATTAGAGTTATAAGAGGTTACGATAATACTTTTGCAGTTGCACATAGTGCCGGCACATTGGTTCGAAATGACCCCAGAAAACTGGCATTTACTGCAACAGGTATTGTTACTACAAAAGAACTAACAACCAATAGACAACTTTATTTTGAACCAAACGAGGCAATAGGTCTTGGTACTGCAACTGTTGGTACTGCAACAACATTAGTTTTTGCCAATCCAGGTGTAGGTCAAACTCAACAGAGAGTTGGGCAACAACAAATCTATATCCCAGATCATAGATTGGGATTGAACACTCCTATCGTCTATTATACTAATGGTGGAACAACTATTAGTGCCTGGAGTGGTATCACTAGTTCTAATATATTCCCACTAGAATCGAACAGAAATCTTTTTGCAGTTCCTATCAATAAGGACATACTAGGTATTGCAACAGTTCGTGTTGGTATTGATAGTATTTCTGGAGAATATGTAGGGGTCAATAGTGAGACAGGTGGTCTTCTGTACTTTACTACTTCAGTTGGTCTTGGTAGTTACCATAGTTTTAAAACTAATATTTCATCAGTATTGAGTAGTAGATTCTCTAAAAATGTTGTTACTGTTTCTACGGCGAGTACACATGGTATAAAAGTTCGTGATAGAATTACTACCGATGTAAACCCAACTACGACCACAGAAATATCGGTCATTTATGATGATTATAATCGAAGAATAGTATTTGATCCTGATACTATTGAACCCGCAGGAATCAATACCGTATTTGATACTTTTACTGTTCCTGAGAACAAGTATCAGATTGGTGATAAGGTTATCTACAGTTCAGTAATACCCGATCCTAGTCTTTCTAACAAAGGTCTTTATTATGTCTATGTGTTTAAGAATGATCAGATTAAATTAGTTGAGTATGCTTCTGAATTAGGAAAAGAAAACCCAACATTTGTCAATATTGGAACTGCACACACTACAACAATCTCTAGAATTAATCCTGCAATCAAAGTTCAAAAAAATCAGAATTTGAAATTCAATCTTTCTGATGATTCTTTATCGTTTACTAATGCTGGTGCTAGATTTGCAGCATTTGATATGTTCATCTACAGTGATTTATCATATGCAAATAAATTCTGGATTGCACCAAATTCCGATTCATTTGAAGTTACTAAATCTGGAGCTGTTGGTATTGATACTGATGCAAACTTAACTCTTTATGTTAGTGACAATATCCCCACTAATCTGTGGTATAACTTTGAGACTGATAATATTGACATCAATCTTCCCGTAAAGGTAAGAAGGTATACGGACACTTCAGTTTATAACAATAATCAAATCAACACCACAAATAATAAATTTGACGGTAGTTACAGTGTTGTAGGTGTAACATCTATGACTTTTGACTATAATATACCTTATAGTAGAGATACTACTAATCTGTATGACCCAACCACTGCGATTCTTAGTTACACTACGAATTCTAGTAATACCGTTGGTCCTATTTCGAGATTGACCATCTTAGATGGTGGTAGAGGTTACAGATCTCTTCCTGGTTTTACTTCTGTAAGAAGTTCTACTGGTACTGGTGCCCTACTACAACCATCAAGTACTACGATTGGTAATATTATATCAACAAAAGTTAACTACATTGGTTTTGGTTATCCATCTGATACAACTCTGAATGCTTCTGGTAACTTGCCAGAGATTTTAAGAATCGAACCTTTGGTATCATTCGAGTCTATTGGTATTAGTTCTGCTGGTTTGAATTATTATGAGGCTCCTGAGCTTGTTGTAGTTGATGGTGCATCAAAACTACAGATAACTGATGTAAAACTAGATTATGAGTTAGATGACACTGAAGTTACTATTGTAGAGAACACTATCTCACTGAACAATGTCACTCCAGAAATTATTCCTATCAATAATTCAAATGGATTCGGTATTAGTTCTATTAGTTACAACTCGGTATCAAAAATTGTAAGACTGTCACTATCTAAACAGTTTAGTGATCCTCAAGACTGGCCATTTAAGGTTGGTGAGACAGTAATTGTTGAAAATATTGCGATTGGTTTTAATACTACAGGAAAAGGTTATAATTCAGAGAATTATGATTATGCATTATTCACTCTAACTGCAACTGATAGTAATCTTGGTGGATCTGGTTCATATATCGAATATGATCTTTCAGATTATCTTGGTGATGGAGAATCTCCCGGTGAAGTAACAACCTTTGCAGTAGGAAAAGTAACTCCAAAGACATATTTCCCAATTTTTGACATTAAACTCAAAATTTCAGATTTCTTTGATGGAGAAAAGGTTTCAAATGAAGGTAGTGTAGGTGTAGTAGAGAGATGGGATCCTGTTAGTGAATATTTGTTCGTTTCTACTAATTCAGATTTCGAAGTTGGTAGTATTATTGAGTCCGAAACATCTCAAATCAAGTCTAGAGTTAAATCCAAGATTGATTTCAACTCTACCATTAGTATTGGTGCAGGAACGACATTTATTGATGGTTGGCAATCAAATTCTGGTTTCTTGAATGACAATTTACAAGTCATTCCTAATAATGAGTACTATCAGAACTTCTCATATTCACTCAAATCTAGAATTCCTTATAAAACTTGGGATGACCCAGTAAGTTCTCTTAATCATACTGCAGGTTTTGATAAATTTGCAGATTTGGTCGTCGATAACAATGCTCCTAGCAATACATCGCCAAAAGAAGTAACTATCGATACGGTGGTTGATCTTGTTGGTGAAGGTAATCTCTATTGTTTCCCAGATTTTGATGGTGCAACAGAAACTACTATTGATGTTGTCAATGGTAAGACTGTATCAGACCAAATTATATTCGAAAATCGAATTTTACTAGATTACTTCGAATCTAGAGGTAATAGAGTATTAGAACTGGATGATATTAGTGGTCAATTTAACAGTAATGCAAGAGATACAAGATATTCTATTGTAGACTTCTTTGATAATAAATTCTACTTCAATAAGTTCTTTACTTTGGTTCAGGATAGAGAAGTTAGAAACAGAAAACAGTCTAGTATTGTTTCTGTGGTACAAGATGGAACTAGGGGTTATGTTAACCAATATGGTACGTTAGACACTGCAATGTCTTTGGGTTATTTCGACTATATTGGTGCAGGTACTAGTACATGGGGTCTCACCTTCTATCCAACTCTGTTTAAGTATAATAACTACGATATTTCTTACTTCACTTTCAGTGGACTGAATGATGTAACTGGAATTGGAACTCAACAAATCGGTAATGTAGTTAAAATTTCTACTGCGAGTACTAATGTATCCGTTGCAACTACTACCAATCTGGTATCAATTTCCTCTACCTACAGAGCTGCAAAACTTCTTATTCAAATGGAAGATGCGGAGAATAACTACTATGGTAATGAACTTAATATCCTTCACGATGGAACAAATGTAACTACTCTTCAATATGGTGCAATTGATAATAAGGTTGGTCTTGCGGGTCTACCAAGTTCTGGATTTGGAACATATAATGCATACATTTCTGGTGGACTTGTAAAAGTTGACATTATTCCAACTGTAGGAACTGCGGTTACTGCAAATGTAAGTATCGTATCTATTGCTGACAACAGTGCTTCTGGAGTTTCTACATCAAATCTTGTAGTTACTAATCTATCGTCTTATTCTAAGTCTATTACCTCTTCGGGAACCCCTGTTGAAAATATTGTTGCTTCTTACTCATCACCATTTAATTCTGAATACTTTATTGTATCGGTAGAGGACACTACAAACAACGAATATGAGATGTTTGAGGTAAATGTCCTTGATAATGATACTGTAAACAGAATTGTAAAATATGGTGATATTAGAACGAATGTAGGTCTTGGAACAGTTGGTGTTACGAATAGTAGTACCGAAACTCATCTCGTATACACACCAAATCCAAATATCAATGTCGAAGTAAGAGCATTTGGTATTTCTCTTAAGAATTTCAACAATATCGTTGGTATTTCTTCAATTGACCTCAATAATAACATTCTATTCTCTGAATATGGAACATACACTGGTACAGAGTTCGATAAAAAGACCTCATTCAAGTTACAATCAAATAATCTAGATGTATTCCAAAGAAGTTTTGTCGGGAACAGTACTTCTGTAGTCAATACTACCGGCAATCAAGTTATCTTGGAAGACCACTTCTTCGTAACCGGTGAGAAAGTTACCTACGATTACGAAAACTCTATTCTATCAACTACAAACGCCATTGGGATTGGTACGACAAGTGTAGCGGGTGTATCTACTGATAAACTTCCGTCTACTTTGTATATTGTCAAATATAGTGAAAAGTCTGTAGGGTTTGCAAAAAGTGCAGCAGATGCATTGAGTACAGTTCCTGTTGTATTTGATTTAACCTCTGTTGGTATTGGAACATTCCATAAAATTACCGCAACTAATCAGAATGCCAGAGCATTGTTGGCAATTGACAATATGGTTCAGTCACCTGTAACTGAAGTGAATATTGAAACCCAGTTGTCTGAAAGTATTGTATTTGATGTAGATTTTGATGTTGTTGGAGTTACTTCATTCAAGGCAAATGATTTACTTAAGATTGATAATGAGATTATGCTTGTTCAGAACACGGGAGTTTCTTCTGAGAATAGTCTCAAAGTTCTACGAGCACAGATGGGAACACAGGTTGCATCACATAACATAGGAACTTCAGTCAATTTACTTGGCGGTAACTACAATATTGTCGATAATACAATCCACTTTGCTTCTGCACCATTTGGAGCAACTCCAATTGGAACTACTACAGCAGGACCTGATAACGTAGATTGGGTTGGCGTTACCACGTACTCAAGTTTCCAAGGCAGAACCTTTATGAGAAGTGGTATTCTTAATGATGACCTTGACACCTATGCGACCAACTACACATTTGATAATATTCAAAGTGGGTTCAATGGTCAGAGAAAAGTATTTACTTTGACTCAGAACGGTGAGAACTTAGTTGGATTTGCAACCAACCAGGCGATAGTATTAAATTCAAACATCCTTCAAGAACCTCTGGGTGGTCAGATAACATCTGGTGACTATAGTTTCCTTGAAGTTGCGGGTGTTACGAGTATTACATATCTCGGTGATAGTGTTTCATCTGAAGAAGACCCGAATAAGGCTTCAATTCCTAGAGGAGGAACACTCATCTCTGTTGGTTCTACTCCAGGTTTTGGTTTCCAACCATTAGTTGGTGCTGGTGCTTCGGTATTTGTCAACTCTGGTGGTACAATCAATTCGATTAGTATTGGTAATAGTGGTTCTGGTTATAGAACGGGTATTCAAACTAATGTAGGTGTTGGTATTATTACATCATCCAACGGAGATGTTCGAGTTATTGGTATTGGTACTGCAAATATTGTTGATGGTCATGTAGATAGTATTGACCTTTATAACCTTGGTTCCAACCTTGACTTCAACAATCCACCTGTTGTTGTGATAGACAAACCTCTTGGTTACTCAAATATTCCTTTGGTCTATAGTTCTAATTCTGCACCTGGAGTTGGTACTGGTGCAAGAGTTGATATTGTTGTTGGACAAGGTTCTAGTGTTATCAATTTTGATATTGTAAGTGGTGGTTTTGGGTATAATGTTGGGGATAAACTCAATATTGCCATTGGTGGTACAACAGGTGTTAAGACTGACTCAAGTCTTCCATTCATTCCGTTTGAGTTAAGTGTCACTGACGTATATCGAGATACTTTTAACGGGTTTACTGTTGGCGAACTTGATGTATTTGATAGTGTCAATGATTTGTTTGACGGTTTAGCTACAAAATTCCCTCTTACGATTGCAAATAAACAATTTGCAATTGAAGCCAAGAAAGGTTCGAACATCAATCTTGTTCAAGCATTAATCGTAACAATCAATGATATTTTACAAGTTCCTGAAATTTCATATAACTTCACTGGTGGTGGTTATGTAGAATTTACAGAACCTCCCAAGAAGGGTGACACTTGCAAAATTATCTTCTATAAGGGTACTCCAGATGTTGACGTTGTTTTTGTTGACATTCTAGAAACCGTTAAAATTGGTGATACATTACAACTGAAGAATGATATCGCAAAAGGTCAAACTTTTGGATTATATCAAGACCCAAGAGTAGTGACCGGTATTACCACTTTGGATACTGTAACCACTCTTGCATATAATGGTCCGGGTGTTACTACAAATACTGCACTGGTAAGACCCGTTACTTGGTGTAAACAAACAGATGATATTACGATTAATGGTGACTTCGTAACTAAAGATAGAATTGACCAGGAACCTTACATCTATCCTGCGGCATATCTAACCTCATATGTTGGTTTCACTAGCGTGTATGGTTATGTTGATAGTATTAGACCGTTGTTTAACTCTAGTAGTGAAACAAATCTTCTAGATTATCAAGATAAGATTGTAATTATTGACCAGGGAACTATCGATGTTGCAACTGCTACTGCATCCACCGGTGCTGGTGGAATAATCACATCATTTACGGTAAGTAATGTTGGTGCAGGTTATTCCTACTTAACAACTCCTGTAGTATCAGTTTCTTTACCAGATGAACTCAATGGAACCAGAGCAACAGGTATTGCTTCAGTAACCGGTGATGGTGTGGTATCGATTTCTGTATCTAATGCAGGAACAGGATACACTCAGGCACCTAGTGTTCTTATTCAGCAACCTTCTGTCAGAAGAGAGAAAATTGGAATTACCTCATACTTCGGTGATTATGGTAATATCGTTGGTTATGCACATTCAGGTATCAACACCGCGTTTATTGAACTGCATATCCCAGAAGATTCTTATATGAGAGATGATTCTATTGCAGGTGTTGCAGTTACGGTCAGTCAATTGATTCCTGGTGATTTCTTCGTCGTCAATGACTCGAATGTGGGTATATTTACCGACAATAACTTTGATGGGGTATATTATGTTAAGAATGCAGAAAATGTTACCAAGAATCTTTCAAGTATTGGTCTTGGCGTCACTGTTGTTCGAAGAATTGAGTTCACAAGTCAGGGTTATTCTTCTGGTTCTGGTACATTTGATAATTCCCGTATTTTCGGTGAATACACGTGGGGTAAACTACAGTTCATAAACAGAGTTCCTACAACGGCTCTAGAATTCTTCCCTGAAGGATATAGTGGATTGTCATCATCACCTCTTGTACAAAGATTTGAACCTTTGAAATTCAATAATTATAATGTTTAGATAAATACAAACATAGAAAAGGATTCTGTATAAAAGATGGCATACCAAGGTATTAATACGGGTTCATCTCCCAATAGTGGAACAGGTGACTCACTTATTGCAGGTGCCGAAAAGATTAATAGTAATTTTGTTGAAATTTACAACATTGTTGGTAATGGGTCAGCAACCTTTGTTGGTATTGTAACTCAAATTACTGCGGGTACTAATGTAAGTATTAGTACCTCATATGGTTCTGTTCAAATATCTTCAAATATTCCGTCACAGATAAACGCTACAAACTTGAGTGTAAGTGGTGTTTCTACACTAGGTGCAATCTCAGTAACCGGAGCAACATCAATAACCGGTGTTACCTCAATAACTGGAGCAACATCAATTGTTGGCGTCACATCAGTAACTGGTTCAGTATTGATTTCCGGTATTACCACACTTGCGAGTAGTGGTGGTATTACTACGACTGGTGGTGACCTTTATGTTGGTGGTGATTTATATGTACTAGATGATGTCGTCTATGATGAAGTTACCGGTAGAAACCTGAATATTACTGGTGTTGGTACTGTAGCAGTATTGGGAGTTAGTAGTACTTCAACATTTACTGGTAATGTAAGTCTTGGTTCATCTCTAAATGTAAGTGGTGTTTCAACATTTACTGGTAATGTAAGTCTTGGCTCATCACTATTGATGGGAGACGACAAACAATTTATACTAGGTGAGCAATCAGAATTTACTATCTTCCATAATGACTCTGATGGAAATGTCATTAGGGCCAATGTCGCCAGTTTAAATGTTAAGGCAGACACCCAAAACTACACTAGTGGCGCCGGAACAACTCAGGTCATGGCAACCAATGTTGATGGTAACTTTGGTGTTGAATTCTACTATAACAATAACAAGAGACTTGAGACACTACATGGTGGTGTAAATGTGCAAGGGTACTTTAAGGCATCTGGTATCTCTACTCTTGGTATTGTTACTGGTGCAACATACTATGGTGATGCATCCAATATCACTTCGGGTAAATGGAATCTTGGTGCAGATGGTAGTACTCACTATCAATTCACTGGTCCTGGTGGGTTAAGTGCTACAGCCGATCCTGTGATATATCTGGCAAGAGGACAAAAGTACGAATTTGTCAATAATATGGGTGCTCACCCATTTGAAATTAGAGTATCAAATGGTGGTGCTGCTTATACTAATGGTATAACGGTACAGGGAACTACATCAAATGGAACTACAACTTTTGATGTCCCATTTGATGCACCAAACTCACTATATTATCAATGTACTGCTCATGCGGGTATGGGTGGAACTGTTGTAGTATATCCCGACCTGTTTACAGTCTAAATAACAAAAAAGTCCGGTAAAAATGGCTGCGATAATTACAGATCAATTACGTATTTTGAATGCGAAGAATTTTGTGGATGATGTCCAAAATTCTTCTAATTCTTATTACGCGTGGATTGGTTTACCAGACCCTGCAGATTTTCAAAGTGACTGGGACTCGAATCCCCCGGCACCGAAGGATAGTTTAGATCAATCCAATGATTATTGGGATACGATGTTGGCTCTTAAGAGAATCAACTCTACTGATGTAAGTCAGGTTGTTAGAAAGATTGTATGGCAGTCTGGAACCACATATGATATGTGGAGAAATGATATTACAAGGGATAACCCATCTCTTCCATCTAACTCATATGACATTTATGACTCAAACTTCTATGTAATGAATAGTGAGTATAAAGTTTATATTTGTCTGTTTAATAATGCAAACCCAGAAAATAGTTATAGAGGTGGTCCATCACTAGACGAACCAAACTTTACTGACCTAGAGCCTAGAGAGGCTGGTAGTAGTGGTGATGGATATATCTGGAAGTATCTTTATACCATCAAACCAAATCAAATCATCAAATTTGATTCTACAAGTTATATTGCGGTACCAACTGATTGGAATACTAATGCTTCTTATGCTCCAGTAAGAGAAAATGCTGCAAACAGTGGTGAAATTAAAATTGTAACTATCAGAAATCGTGGTGTTGGTATTGGAACCGCAAATGTTACCTATACCAGAGTACCTATTCTAGGTAATGGTAGGGGTGCAGAAGCTACTGTTGTTATTAATAATGATGCAAAGGTAGAATCTGTTACCGTTTCTAGAGGTGGTAATGGTTATACTTTTGGTACACTAGATTTGAAGAGTGGTGGCGTACCAAATGGAACAATTGCTCCAATCTTTGATGTAATCATTCCTCCTCCTGGAGGTCATGGTGCTGATATTTACTCTGAACTGGGTGCATACAATGTTCTGTCTTATGCACGATTTGAAAATGATACCCAAAACCCTGACTTTATTACTGGTAACCAATTTGCCCGAGTAGGAATTGTAAAAAACCCAACAAATTACAATTCTTCGTCATTTCTTACCAAAGACAAGGCAAGTGCTTTGTATGCACTCAAATTGGTAGGTACTGGTTATAGTGAAGCAGTATTTGCTGCGGACTCCTTTGTAACTCAAACTGTTGGTCTTGGTTCTACTGCTGTTGGAAAAGTTATTTCTTATGACAATCAGACCGGTGTTCTAAAATATTGGCAAGATAGAAGAACTTCTGGATTTAATACTGACGGAACAAAAAATACTGTTCCTGTCTATGGATTTAATCAACTAGAATTTACTGCATCACCTACTAATGGTGGTACGATTAGTATTGTCCCTACTTCGGGTAATACTTTAAGTATTGATGTGAACTTTACTGGTGTTTCAACGGCAATAAATAGTAGGACATACTACTTGGGTCAGGAATTCGCAAAAGGAGTATCGAACCCAGAATCTCAAAAATATTCTGGTGATATCATTTATGTTGATAATAGACCTTCTGTTACCCGATCCTCTTCTCAGAAAGAAGATGTTAAAGTTATCTTGCAATTCTAAGAGATATGCCACAGGAAACTAATCTAAACGTCGCTCCATATTTTGACGACTTTGATCCTAAACAAAATTATTATAAGATTCTTTTCAAACCTGGCTATCCAGTTCAGGCTAGAGAATTAACTGGTCTGCAGTCAATTCTTCAGAATCAAGTCGAAGACATGGGTAACCATTTCTTCAAAGAAGGTGCTAAGGTTATTCCTGGTGATTTGACTTATGTCAAAAACTTTTATGGAATTCAGATTGAACCCGAGTTTCTTGGCATACCTGTAAGTGTATATCTTGATCAGATAGTTGGGACGATTATTACTGGACAATCGTCAAATGTAACTGCACGTGTTGTAACTTATATTACTGAAGGTGAATCAGATAGAGGAACTTATACATTATATGTTAACTACGAAAACTCATCTTCTGAGGAAGATGTAAGTACTTTTATTAGTGGAGAAGTTTTAACCACAAGTACAAATATTAATTACGCATCGACTTTCATTGCATCTGGCGAAGGATTCTGTTCTACAATCCCTCAAAATGCTCCTGTTATCGGTTCGTCTTTCAACCTTTCACAAGGAATTTATTTCCTGAGAGGTTATTTTGTTGATGTTGCAACTCAGACTCTAATTCTTGATCAGTATAGTAATACTCCATCTTATAGAGTTGGTCTTGATGTTGTTGAGGAGATTATTTCTTCCGACGTTGACCCATCACTGAATGATAATGCACAAGGATTTAATAATTATACTGCACCAGGTGCAGATAGACTTAAGATAACAGCAGTATTGGCTAAAAAGCCTCTCGACAATTTTGATGAAAGTAACTTTGTTCAACTTTCCGAAGTCAGTAATGGTACTCTAAGACTAATCAATAGAGATACCGAATATAATTTTCTAGGTGATGAGTTTGCAAAAAGAACTTTTGATGAATCTGGTCATTATTATGTAAAAGAATTTGTTACTACTGTAAAAAACAGTCTGAACAATGAAGAAGGAAACAGAGGAATATATAATCCCGGTCAAACTACCGAGTCTGGAAATACACCAGATGATAATATTGGAGTCTATAAAATTTCTCCTGGTAAGGCATATGTCAAAGGTTATGAAGTAGAAACTATCGTACCTTCTCTAATTGATTTTCCAAAACCAAGAGCAACTAAGCAATTAAAGAATCAAGGTCTTAATTTTGGTTTCGGTCCAACTATAGCACTTAATAGAGTTTTTGGATCTCCGACTATTGGTATTAATACCACAAATACTCTGAGTCTTAGAAGTAGAAGAGTTGGTTCAAATCAAGAAACTGCACCAGGTAAAGAAATTGGTATTGCAAGAATCTATGACTTTGCACTTGAGTCTGGTTCTTATGACACAAATTTCCCTGACTTGAATGTTTGGGATCTCTCACTCTTTGATGTTCAGACATATACTGATATCACACTCAATGAGCCAGTAACACTCAACACATCTTCCTATGTGAAAGGTGAGTCAAGTGGTGCAACTGGATTCCTTAAGTATTCTGTGAGTGCAGGAACAGCAATTACTGCATATAGTGTTGAGGGAGATTTCTTTAAAGGTGAGAGACTTCTATTCAATGGTGTTCTTGAAAACGCAAGATTTGTTACTGAGTCAACTAACTTCTCACTGTCGGATACTAAATCAGTATTTGGTATTGTAGGAACTGGCAATACATTTACTGCGGACATTATCCAAACCCCAGTTTACGATATCGGTAATGCAACATGTTCGCCAGAAGTTGGTAACTCTTCAAGAATTTCAATTCCAGTAGATCCTGGTTTCTCTTTCGTTGGTATTGTCACTGTTGGTAACCTCGTAAGATTCTCTAGAACTAATCTGGATACTGCAACATTTACACGAGTGATTGGAGTTGGTAGAACCAATATTACAGTCGAGGGTGTAACAACAGTCAGTGGTATTTGTGATGGTAGTCTTCCTACAGGAAGTAGTGAAGCTATTTCCAATGTACAAATAATTAGTACTAGGGCCCAAAGAAACGCCGGTTCTGGTAATATTACCGATAACGAATCACTGTATAGTGCATTCCCCAAGAGTAATGTCGCATCGGTAGATTTAATTGATTCTGATATTATCATTAGAAGACAGTATAATACAAATATCACATCTAACTCTACTGCGGTTATCAATGCCGGAGATAACGAAGTATTCTTACCCTTTGATGAAGAAAGATATACTTTAATCAGGTCAAATGGTCAGACGGAAGTTCTTACCCAAGATAGATTTGTATTTACTAATGGATTTGCATCAGTTCAAATTACTGGTCTGGGTGCAAACGATGTCAACACTCAACTGATTACCACAATTAAAAAAAGTAATGTTATATCTAAAACTAAACTGAATTCTGTTTCAAACAGTCTTGTTATTGACAAGTCAAGTTCATCTGCCTCTGGTATTGGTGCTACAACTCTAGATGATGGATTGGTTGCAGGAGATTATCCATTCGGAACAAGAGTACAGGACGAAGTTATTTGTCTGAATACCCCAGATGTGACTAAGATTTATGGTGTATTCCAATCTGATGATGTAGGAGACCCTGTTTCTCCATACATGACACTATCTCAAATGGATGGTGTTAGTGGAACAACTAATGATTTACTTATTGGTGAGACACTGACTGGTCAAACTAGTGGTGCTAAGGCAATATATGTCGAGAAATTTACAGATACTAAAGTATATTTCATTTACTTGAATAGTTCGACTTTCCAAAATGGAGAAATCGTATCTGGTAATCTGTCTTCAACTAATGGTATTGTAAGTAGTGCAAATCTTGGTTCTAAAAATATCACCAAAGATTTCAAGTTCTCTAATGGACAGAAAGGTGGATACTATGATTATTCAAGAATTATCAGAAAGGGTTCTGCAGGAATTCCCTCTAGAAGACTGAGAGTTTACTATCAACATGCACATTATGATTCTGCAGACCAAGGTGATATCACCACAGTAAACTCATATAATAATTTCGATTATGCAAAATTGTCCACAGTAAATGGACATAGAAATTCTGATATTATTGATGCAAGACCTAGAGTAACTGACTATACCGTTGTTGCTGGTGCAAGATCACCACTGGAATTTGATGGTAGAAACTTTGCAGATGATGTTGATGGGAATCAACACAGTTCTACCCATATTATTGCTTCCGATGAAGTAATGACTCTTGGTTACGAATATTATCTCCCAAGAGCAGATAGGATTTATATTGATAAATCTGGTTCTATAAGTGTAATTGAAGGTACTCCTCAGGACCAACCAAGACTTCCTGATAGTATCAGTGGAGCAATGAATATTGCGAATGTTTTTCTACCCGCATACTTATACAATACCTCTGATGCAAAAATTAATTTTGTAGAGCATAAGAGATATCAGATGACTGATATCGCTAAACTTGAACAGAGAATTAAAAATCTTGAGTATTACACTTCCTTAAGTCAAATCGAGACGAATACTCTTAATTTGTTCGTCGAAGATGCAAATGGTAATAACAAGTTTAAGTCTGGTATTTTTGTAGATAACTTCTCTTCTCTTGAACCACAAGATTCTACGATTGGTATCAAGAATAGTGTTGATACCAAGAAAGGTATTCTAAGACCCTCCCATTACACTACTGCAATTAATCTTCAACTAGGAACAACAGCAATTCCTGGAATTGGAGCAACTTCTGATGCAAACCAAGATTCCCAATTTGCAGAGATTGTTGGTAATGGCATCAAGCAAACCGGAAGAGTTATCACTCTTGACTACACTGACCAAGTTTGGTTGACACAACCATATGCAACAAGAATTGAAAGTGTCACTCCTTTCCTAATTCAGTTCTGGCAAGGTAATGTTAAGTTGACTCCAGATGTTGATGTTTGGATTGATGTCAATAGACTTGAAATCAACAATGTAATGATGGAAGGTTCATTCCAGGGTATTGCAGAATCTCTTGGTGCAGAAGTCACAACTAATGCTGATGGTTCAAGAACTGGTGTAAGTCCTGTTCTCTGGAATTCATGGGAAACTGTTGGTGTCAACATAGACATGTCATTGTCAAATGATCAACAATTCCTTCAAGGTGCATCTGATGTAATATCAAATGGTCTTGTAGACAATCTTCTTCGTGGAAGAGATGTTGGTGTTGATCAGATCATCGACGCAAGTGATGCAATTGTCAATAACATTTCTGCAAGTGGTGGAATTACACTGGATCAACAAAGATCTGGAACTCAATCAACAGTCAATGAAGTAATTGAGACAGAATCTCTTGGGGATAGAGTTGTAAGAAGAGATATCATTCACTTCATGAGATCTCGAAATATTGAAGTTACTGCAACAAAATTCAGACCTTACACTAGACTTTATTCATTCTTTGATCAAGTAGATGTCAACAAGTTTGTTGTACCTAAGTTGATTGAAATTGAAATGACTCATGGTGCATTCGTTGTTGGTGAAACTGTTAGAGGTAGATTGAATAATGGTGGTTCTAGAAGAAATAATTCTAGTTCCGTTCCACGTATCGACTTTAGAGTTGCAAAGTCTGACCATAAGTACGGTCCGTATAACAATCCAACGGATTTATATGACCAAAGTCCATATGATAGAAACGTTTCTGTCAATTCTGTTTATTCGGAATCGTCTAGTACTGTAAACGTTGACACATTTAGTCTTTCTTCTGAAGATTTTCCACAGTTTAGTGGTTACATCTCAAAGGGAATGATTCTGACGGGTAGGACTAGTGGTGCTCGAGCAAAAATTACTGATGTAAGACTTATCAGTGATACTGTTGGTACTCTACAGGCATCATTCAGAGTACCTGATGGTGCAAACAACGCCAACCCAACGTTTGAAACTGGTAGGTCAAGATTTAGACTTACCAGTAGTAAGATTAACAGTCAAATTGAAGGTGCCACAACCACTGCAGGAGAGGGAACATTCTATTCACAGGGTGATGTAGATACCACTCAAGAAGCAACACTCTCCTTGAGGAATGCTACTGTTGAAACTGAAGACTTTAGTCAATTGAGAAGTCTTAGTGATAATTTCACATCTAATACTATTGCAGTTGAAAGTGGATTTGATGTTACGACTACAATCGAGCAGGATATCACAAATATCCAACAAGATTTTATTACAAACATTCAACAAGATTTTATTACTAATGTCACTAACGTTACCAATGTTACTAACGTTACCAATGTTACTAATGTAACACGTAATAACTTCACTACTAATGTCATACGAAGACCAACTCCACCACCACGTCCACGCTTTTTTGGAGGAGACCCTCTCGCACAGACATTCCGTGTTGATGATGAGACTGGAATTTTTATCACCAAAGTCAATGTATTCTTCCAGTCAAAAGATGCAAACACTCCTGCAACTTTCCAACTGAGAGAATGTAAACTTGGAACACCAACAGAGACTGTTCTTGCTTTCTCTGAAGTTGATATTGAACCTGCAAACGTGACAGTCAGTGATGATGGTTCTATTCCATATACCATTACATTGGATTCTCCAGTGTATCTAAATGGTGGAACTGAGTATGCCATGGTTCTACTATCACACTCGGTTGAGTGGAAAGTATGGATTAGTAGATTGGGTGAAGCTGATGTAAGAACTGTAGACCAAGAGGCTGGTCAGATTCTTGTAACAGAACAACCTCTTCTTGGTTCTTTATTCAAATCTCAAAATGCTTCGGTATGGACTCCAAGTCAGTATGAAGACCTTAAGTTTGAGATGTTTAGATCTTCGTTTAGCCCATCGGGTAACGTTCAGTTCTTTAATCCAAATCTACCTACATCACTTTCGCAGATTGATCCGACTGGTCTCTCTATGAATTCTAGAGAAATTAGAGTTGGTCTTGGAACTACAGTTCAAGATACTGACCTAACTGTAGGTAATACTGTTAAGCAACTCAATATTGGTGCAACTGGTACGTTGGTTGCATTTGCAGGATCTGCAACATCATCTCTTTCACTTACAAACACTGGTAGTGGATATGTACCGGCAAGTGGTAGTCAATCTTATACTGGAGTCGCACTAACTTCGATTACTGGTAAGGGATTGAATGCTACTGCAGATATTACCATTACTGATGGTTCTGCTACAGCGGCAACTATAAACAATGGTGGTGTTGGTTATGTTGTTGGTGATGTATTAACCCCAGTCAATCTGGGTAGTGTTAATCTTGGTTCTGGAATGCAACTTTCTGTTGAATCGATTCTCGGTAATAACACTTTGATATTGAATAATGTTCAAGGTAACTTTATCGCCAATGCAAGTTACCCACTACATTACGATAACAATAGTGGTATTACGACAGAACTCAATTCTAGTGTTGGTGGAGATGTAATTCCAGTTTCCCCAATAAACGTCGTAACCAATGGTGATTATATTAAGGTGTTCCAAAGAAATCATGGTCTATACTCGAATGTAGATAGACTTGATCTTACTGATGTAGCATCAGACACTATACCAATCGGTCTTGCTCAAGAATACAAATTCAATACAACTACATTTATCACTCTTGATGGTGCAGCAACCGAATTCACTACGTTTGAAAATATTGGAGTTGGTGCTACTAACCCCGGTTACATTAAGATTGGAGATGAACTTATCAGTTACAATGGTGTGAATGGTAGAACACTGACTGGTGTTGTGAGAGGAGTAGATAATACTACGATTGCAACTCATGACCTAGGAGAACTTGTTACTAAGTATCAATTGAATGGTGTTTCACTAAGAAGAATTAATAGACAACATCAACTCTCAAATGTCAATGCAAGTGATTTGGTAGAGGCACCTATTGGTTTGGATTACTATTACATCAAAATTCAGATGAATATTGGTGGTACTAATAGAGCACCTGGTAATGCAGATGGATTTGCTCCACTGTACTTCAATGAAAGAACTGTTGGTGGTGGTCCAGATGTCACAGGTTCCTATAACCTACCTTTCTCGTTGATGACACCAAAAGTAACTACGATCACACCAACTGGCACTAATCTTATCACTCAAGTAAGAACAATCTCTGCATCAAGTATTTCTGGGAATCAACAGTCATATGTTGATGAGGGTTATGAACAAATTAATATCTTCAGTAAAAATTACTTCAACTCTCAGAGAATGATTGCATCACCACTGAATGAGTCTCTATATTTGAATAGTGACACATATCCTGGTCAGAAATCATTCTCCATGTTGTTCAGTATGTTTACTACTGATAACAGATTGAGTCCTGCAATTGACTTGGATAACGCTTCTGTAGTCTTTACTTCAAATAGAGTAAATAAACCAGTTACTAATTATGCATCTGACTTTAGAGTCAATGGTACTGAGACTGATCCAAACTCATTCATATATGTTTCCAAGAATATAGTTCTTGAAAATCCTGCAACTTCTCTCCAAGTCATATTAGATGCATACATTTCTAATAACAATGATGTTAGATTGTTCTATGCATTGAATCAGGATACTAAACCGGAAGAGACTGTTTTTGTTCCATTCCCTGGATATTCGAATGTTGCAAGTAATGGTGCTATTATTGATATCTCAAACAATAATGGTACATCTGATGTAAAAGTACCTACGATTGATTCCTATCAACCAGAGCCGTCTGTGAACCTCTACAAGGAGTATAAATTCACAATTGATGAACTGATACCATTTACATCTTTCCGTATCAAGATCGTTGGTACATCGACCGATCAGTCTAATGCTCCACTCATAAGAACCCTTCGTGCAATTTCGTTCGCTTGATATGAAACAGTTGATACCAGTAGAAGGAATGGAAGGTTATTTTAGAGACTCCTCAACCGGAGCCATTCTTAATAAAAATAACCTTGAGTTCCAAGCTTATGTAAAAAATAGAGATAACATGACTAAGGAGAGACAAAGACTTGATTCTCTTCAGAGTGAAGTGTTGTCTCTAAAAGGTGATATGAGTGATATTAAGAATTTACTTTCAGATATTACATCGATGTTAAGACCAGACTATAAATAGTCAATATAGAAGTTCTTATATAAATGGCTCAGCCTACCACCAGACAAGAATTCACTGATTATGTTTTGAGACAACTTGGTGCTCCTGTTTTGGAGGTCAATGTTGCTGACGAACAGGTTCAGGATCTTATTGATGATGCAATTCAATATTTTAACGAGAGACATTTCGATGGTGTTACACAGGTATACTTAAAGTATCAAGTAACTCAAGACGATATTAACAGGGGAAGAGCAAGACCACCTGGTGCTCCTCAAAACGAGAGCGGAACTGTCGGTATAGATTCAACATCTGCAACTACAAATATTGTAGGAACTGCAACAACATTTACATATTATCAGAACAGTAATTATATACAAATTCCACCTTCAATCATTGGAATGAATAAAGTATTCCAGTTTGGTGGTGGAATGGGGCAAGGAATGTTCAATGTCAGATATCAAATGATGTTGAATGACTTTATTGGCCTCAATGGATGGGGTGCATCTGGATATGACTTGACATCGTACTCAATGACGATGAGTTATTTGGAAACAGTTAACTTTATTCTGAACACTCATAAGCAGATTAGATTTAATCAAAGAACTGATAGATTGTATTTGGATATTGATTGGAGTGAGTTACAAGTTGGTGAGTTTCTTGTTCTCGATTGTTGGGCAGCAAATGACCCTAATGAGTATTCGAGAATTTGGAACGATTCGTTCTTGAAACCATATGTAACTGCCCTTGTTAAGAAACAATGGGGTCAGAATTTGATTAAGTTCCAGGGTGTGAAACTTCCAGGTGGTATTGAATTTAATGGAAGACAAATATACGAAGACGGTCAAGCAGATCTTGATAAGATCCAAGAGAAGATGATGAGTACATATGAACTTCCACCTTTAGATCTTATTGGCTAATACATTATGCTCAACCCATTTTTCCTGAACGGTAGTAAAACTGAGCAGAATCTAGTCCAGAGTCTTGTCAACGAACAGTTGAGGATGTATGGAATAGAAGTCTATTACTTACCCAGAAGGTATGTTACAACGAATACTGTTATTAAAGAAGTTATTCAATCTGACTTCACTAATGCATATCCTATTGAAGCGTATGTTGATAATTATGAGGGATATACTGGACAAGGAACAATACTTTCAAAATTTGGTATTGAAAACCAAGATGATCTTCAATTGATCATCTCGAAAGAGAGATTTGAGAACTATATTGCACCATTAACATTAACTGAGGGTCTTTCCGATATGGAATTGACCTCCAGACCAAAAGAAGGTGATTTGATTTATTTCCCATTGGGAGATAGATTATTTGAGATTAAGTTTGTTGAACACGAACAACCCTTCTACCAACTCAAGAAGACATATGTCTATGAGTTAAGATGTGAACTCTTCCGTTATGAAGATGAAGTTATTGATACAGGTATCGAAGACATTGACGATGAGATTGCACAGATTGGTTATATTCAGACACTCAATCTGATCGGTGTCGGTTCGACTGCAACTGCAGAAGCAGATTGGTGTGCATCTGGTGCAGTCAATGAGATTACAATCTCTAATATGGGTAGAGGATATACTGCCCAACCAGTTGTAGGTTTCTCTTCAGCACCTCCAGGTGGTGTAACTGCGACAGGTATTGCATCAGTATCCTATGAGTATCCAGGGTGTAAGGGTAAGTCTGGTGTTATCCCAACAATTCTGATCACCAATGCAGGATGTGGTTATATAGAACCACCAATGATTACCGTATATGGAGGTGGTGGTACTGGATTTGCAGCAACAACAGGTATCTCTACCGCAGGCTCTATTCAAGCTATCAGAGTTACAAATGGTGGATCTGGTTATGCATCAGCACCAAATGTTACTATTGGTAATGCCTCAGGTACGTATCCTCTCTGGAATTCCTCATTCTACACATTCGATTCTACCTCTTATACATTCGATTCTGCGTTCCCACGTCCATCTAGACATGCAGTTGGTGTATCGACAATCAGTACGTCTGGTATCGTGACTGCAGTATATGTCATTGATGGTGGTGAGGGTTATGACTCTGCACCAATCGGCACATTATCTGGTCCTGCGGTATCTAATGTAGTGTCTATTGGTGGAACATTTATCTTTAACGAAGTTGTAACTGGTTCTATCTCAAGTACAACAGCAAGAGTTAAAGAATGGGATGGTGTCAATGACATTATGGAGGTCAGTATTGTTGATGGTTACTTCCAGATTGGTGAAGTATTGACAGGTCAGGATTCGGGTGCAAAGTATGTGATTGGTGGTTATAATACCGATGATTTAGTCACACCTTATGCTGATAATGATACAATTGAGTCCGAAGCAGATGCAATTATAGACTTCTCATCAAATAATCCATTCGGTATGCCCTAAATAAAGGTATAGTGCTTCAAAATAATGTTTGAGTATTTTTACAACGAGATCTTTAGATCCGTAATTATTGGATTTGGTTCCCTTTTTAATGGTATTCAAATCAAGCATAAGGATGAGAATGATGATACCCAGAGTATTATCAAAGTTCCTCTTACTTACGGACCAACTCAGAAGTTTCTGGCAAGACTGAAACAGAATCCTGATTTGAATCATCCAGTTCAAATGACACTACCTAGGATGTCATTTGAATTTACGAATCTTGCATATGATTCATCAAGAAAGTCTACTCAAACACAGCAGTTTGTTGTAACATCTGCTGATGGCACAGAAGAAAGGAAGTCATACCTCCCAGTACCATATAATATGACCATCACTCTTTCAGTTTATACAAAACTGAATGATGATATGCTTCAAATTGTTGAACAGATTGTACCATATTTCCAACCTGGTTACACTCTTCCCATTAAGTTTTTAGGTAACTTCAATGAAGTTATGAATGTCCCTGTTGTACTTGACAACATCGACATGACTGATGAGTATGAAGGTAACTTTGATACAAGAAGAGCTCTACTCTATACTTTCACATTTACTGCAAAGACCTATGTCTTCGGTCCTCTGAAGGATGTCTCTAACGATATCATTAAGAAGGTCACTGTTGGTTACATTGCTGGGTCTAAGTCTGGTAAGTATGAAAGAGATGTTACCTATCAGGTTACACCAAGAGCAATCAAAGATTATGATGGTGTAGTGGCAACACTTCTTGCTGAAAATGTTGACATGAATGAGACAGTGATTGATGTTGAAAATGGTTCAGCAATCACAGAAGGCTCTTACATCTATATTGACCAAGAAGAGATGTATGTAGAGACCATTGCAGACAATAAGTTGGTTGTAAGGAGAGCTCAAGATAAGTCTCCTCTTCAGAACCATGTTCTTGGTTCCAAGGTCTACAATATCAACAACAATGATAATCTGCAGATAGAACTTGGAGACGATTTCGGGTTTGATGGTAATGTATTCTGAGGTTAACCATGGATAAGTATGAAAAGCTCAACGAAACATTTGATGTCGAACCCATCGAAGTAAAGAAGGAAGTTAAAAGGGTCGAAAAACAAATCCAAAAATTCGAAAACTCCAACGAAGATATCTGTAAAGACTACGAATATACCAGGGGTAATTTATATTCGATCATTGAGAAGGGTCAAGAGGCAATCAATGGTATTCTTGAATTGGCACAAGAAAGTGAGATGCCAAGAGCATATGAAGTTGCTGGACAGTTGATTAAAAATGTTGCTGATGCAACTGATAAATTGATGGATTTACAGAAAAAACTTAAAGATGTAAATGAGGAAGATAAGAAGGGACCTACTTCTGTAACTAATAATGCACTTTTTGTTGGTAGCACAGCAGATTTGCAAAAAATGCTCAAAAATGTGAGTAAAGATATAAATAGTTGAAAAGGTGAAAGATGACTGTAAGTCCTGTTGTTAATATTATTATCGGTCAAGGTGTAGATTTCAGTGAAGTTTTTACATCGACCGAAGCTGATGGAACCACATCTAATTTGAGTGGATATACTGGTGCATCTAAAATTAAAAAACACCCAGAATCAACTTCTTCACAAAGTTTTTTCCTAACAATTACTGGTCTTACAGGAGAAGTCACAATTTCTATGACATCAGCCCAAACACTTCAACTTAAACCTGGAAGATACTATTATGATGTTGTTTTGACCTCTCCTAGTGGTTCAGTCTCTAGGATGGTTGAGGGTCAAGCTTTAGTAACAGCCGGTATTACAACGTAACATGGCAATAATAAGAAATTCCTCTTCAGTTCCAAATAGAATAAGAAAGAAGGATGTTCCAAATCCTACAGTAATATCAACTAGACAACCATCTTCATTGAGAGAGATGGGTGATACTGATTTTGGTACACTTGATGAGAATGTAGATGGTTTTTATGTCACATATGATAATGTTGACTCCAAATTTAAATTAGTTGATGCTGATGAAATTCTTAGATTAGCAGCTCTTGATGGTGATCTATCTGATGAGTTTATAGATCAGGTTGAGGCAGAGTATGTAGCTCCTATTGATGGTCCAGTAGATGGAGGAACATTCTAATGGCAACAAGATTAGGTTCTTTAGGTGATGTTAGACCACCCTCTAAACCAGGTCTTTTATTCTTTTCACCACCACCAGCTTCTCCTGGAACACCTAGTGATCCGACTCTTCTCCAATATCAAAATAATCTTGATTTATTTGCTCTGTCAAATATAAATGTAACTAATCTCAATCTTCAAAGGAATCCTCTTGAATTAGCATCAGC